>LULM01000045.1_pt1 | contig 28294 bp, 36 predicted proteins | sample 728151 | NCBI WGS metagenome assembly LULM01 (sample SAMN03860289, study PRJNA289734) | marine metagenome | biome: seawater column; feature: ocean; material: water; isolation source: Red Sea water column Station 149 - depth 200m | place: Saudi Arabia: Red Sea | collected 2011-10-15 | depth 200 m
ATGTATTACGATAAAACTCAAGCTGAAATAGAGTCATTTCATTTGCAACTTGAACGGTCAATTCAAAACCAAAAGATGCTTGAAGGAACCATTGAGCAACAAAACGAGAACCTAAAAGAAACCATTCAAAACCATGAGCTCATGATCTCTCAAGTAGAGAGATTGCAGAAAGAAAACATGATGGCTCAAAATGAGGTCACAGATATCAGAAAAAAGTTCTCACGGCATTCCATGGATGTATTGTCCATCAGGAAGCCAAAGTTAATAGAGAATATTATCAATCGTGGTACGAAGTCAGTACTCAATGATCTTAAAGTTATTACCGATGAAGCGCAGTTCGATGAAGATATTATTATTTCTAACTCTACTTCTAGTTAGCGGCTGCTCTATACTAGGTTCAAGTCGGGACATTCCTGAAGTAAAACCTGTAGAAGTGGTAACGGTAGTAAAGAAAGCGCCTACCTATCATCCCCCATTGCCTAATCAAATAGATCCTGTTCCAGTAGAATGGACCGTGTTAAACCCAGAACTTATGCAAGAATATCTTGATGACTTAAACGAAGGGAACGCGCCAACCAATGCGTGGTATGCGTTAACGACAAAGGGATACGAAAATCTTTCTACCAATATGGCTGAAGTAAAAAGGTATTTGCGTCAAGTGTTGAGTATCTTAAAATATTACCGCGAATTAGATGACCAGGAGACTGAGACTAATGAGTGACAAGTTAAGAGAAATGCTTAGAAGGCATGAGGGCGTTAAAAACTTTGTGTATCTATGCAGTGAGGGATACGAAACGATAGGCGTAGGCCGCAATATCGCAGATTCCGGTTTGGGCCTTTCTGATGATGAGGTCGATTATCTGCTAGATAACGATATCAAGCGTGTCAAAGAAGAACTCTCTGATGAATACTATTGGTTTGGCGGGCTTAATGAGGCAAGACAGCACGCCATGATAGACATGTCGTTTAATCTTGGTCAGACCAGGTTGCGAGGATTTAAGAAAGCTTTAGACGCTATGGCTACCGAAGATTATGAGCGTGCAGCTGATGAGTTCATGGATAGCAGATGGGCAGAACAAGTAAAAAGTCGAGCGCCTGAAGTTACTGAAATGATAAGAACAGGAGAATATCAGTAATGGCTCTTCAAAAGTTTTTGTTTAATCCTGGCATCAATAAAGAAGGAACCGATTACACCGCAGAGGGTGGTTGGTTTGACGGTAACCTAGTCAGGTTTCGCAAAGGCTTTGCTGAAAAGATAGGTGGTTGGACAAAGGTCATTCAGACTTCTTACAACGGCACAGGAAGAAAGCTATTAGGCTGGGTTGATCTGGCTGGCACAAAGCTTCTTGCTCTTGGAACGCGAACCAAGCTTTATATACAGGAAGGCACAAACTTCAATGACATTACACCGATTCGCAGTACCACTAGTGCGGGAGATGTAACATTTGCAGCGACTAATGGATCAAGCACATTAACTGTTACTGATACTGCTCATGGTGCTTCACAGGGTGACTTCGTTACTTTTAGTGGGGCAGCATCATTAGGCGGTAATGTCGTAGCAGCAGTCATAAACCAAGAGTACGAGATAGCGACTGTACCTTCTACCAGCACTTACACCATCACTGCAAAAGATACGAGTGGCGCAACAGTGACTGCAAATGCTAGTGATAGCGGCAATGGTGGAGGGTCTACTGTTGGTGCTTACCAAATCAGTGTTGGCCTTGATGTATTTGTAGACGGCACAGGGTGGGGTGCTGGAACCTGGGGTGGTGGAACCTGGGGATCTACCAGTTCGCTTAGTAATCTGAATCAGTTAAGACTGTGGTCTTTTGATAGTTTTGGCGAAGACTTGATTGCTAACGTCCGTGCGGGTGGTGTTTATTACTGGGACACTAGCGCAAAAACTCTTGGTACAGACAGAGCCGTTGCATTGAGTTCGCTGACAGGTGCTAACCTTACCCCAACAAAAGGATTGCAAGTTCTGGTGTCTGATGTAGATCGGCACGTTATTGTCTTGGGCGCTGACCCAATCAGTGGTGGTTCTCGATCTGGCTCAATTGATCCACTGTTAATCGCTTTTTCTGATCAAGAAAACCCAGCAGAGTGGGAGCCTAGATCAGATAACACAGCTGGTTCTTTGCGTTGTTCCGCAGGATCAGAAATCATTGGAGGACTTAGAGCTAGACAAGAAACATTGGTTTGGACTGATGTTGCGCTCTACAGTTTGCAGTTTGTTGGAACGCCGCTGACATTTGGATTGAATTTAATTAACGAAGGCGTTAGTTTGATTGGTCCTAATGCTGCGATCAACACGCCATCTGGTGTGTTCTGGATGGACAAGAAAGGATTTTATACCTATACAGGAGCGGTATCTCCGGTCCCATGCAGTGTTCACTCGTATGTGTTTGATGACCTGGAAGAAGGTCAGGCATATCAGTTCTTTGCTTTCTTAAACAAACAGTTTAATGAAGTCGGTTGGTTTTATTGTTCTTCTGGAACAACCTCAATTGATCGATATGTCACTTATAACTACGTTGAACAATCATGGGCTATTGGGCAGTTAGAAAGAACAGCCTGGTTAGATGAAGGTATTGTTGCCTTCCCAAGAGCCGCTGGCAAATCAAGTTCTACTCCTTATCTTTATCAACATGAGACAGGTAATGATGATGATGGATCTCCAATGGACAACGTGTTCATTGAGTCTGCTGACTTTGATATAGGCGATGGAGAAGAGTTTCAGTTTATTAAGCGCATGATTCCTGATGTTAAATTCACAGGAAACGGAGGCGATGATCAACAAATTAATGTTGTCTTAAAAGAACGAAACTATCCTGGTGATTCTTTATCAACAGATCAAACCACAAGCTTTACTGCATCTACCACCAAAATAGACATGAGAGCTAGAGCTCGACAAGCTGTGGTTAGATTTGAATCAGATGATGATGCTGCCGTTGGTGTAAGAGAAGGAGTTGGATTTAGAATAGGCGGTACTCGGCTTGATATTAGGCCAAATGGTAGAAGATGAGCAAGCTTTTACAGGGCAGATTACCATTTGAAACAGATCAGGTTGTTGCTGCTGGCACATACAATAAGACAGTAAGGCTGCTTGAATTAAGCCTTGATGCGTTTGATCCAGACAAAACGCCTCAGTTTACTGCATCAGAATTAGATGAACTTAAATTCCAAGCTGGTGATATCATATGGAATAGTTCAATTGGCAACCTACAGGTTTGGAGTGGGACTGCATGGATTTATATTACTGACCCAGAGACATCTGGGTTAAGTGGGACTGGGCAGGTAGGTACGGTTCAGGTAATTACAAATGGTTCAATAGTGGTGAGTTTATGACGAAGTTATGTGCAAGAGGCAAAGCGGCAGCTAAACGTAAATTTGATGTATATCCAAGTGCTTATGCAAATGCTTACGCAAGTAAGATTTGTGCAGGAAAGATCAAAGATCCTTCTGGTGTAAAGCGTAAAGACTTTAAAGGCAAAAAACCAACATCTCCTGCTTCTGCAAGAGGGAGAAGAAGAAACTTTAATGGAGGCGGGTTTGTCGCTAAACGGGCCAGGATGATAGGTCTGAAATGAGTTTACAGGAATGGTTTGGTAAAGGATCAAAAGGCGATTGGGTTGATATAGGAGCGCCCAAGAAAGATGGGAAGTTTCAAGCGTGTGGCAGATCTTCAACCAAAGGGTCTAAAAGGAAATACCCTAAGTGTGTGCCTCGATCAAAAGCAAAGAACATGACTGCTGGAGAAAGAAAAAGCGCAGTTCAACGCAAGCGCGCAAAGCCACAAGGAGTAGGTGGCAAGCCTACCAATGTAAAAACATTTACCTCTCCTGCTTCTGCTAAAGGTCGCCGTATTGTTAGGAAAGCATGTGGTGGCGAAGTTCGCCGCAATCACCGAGGGTGCGGCGCTGTAATGTCAGGTCGTAGAAAGAAGACAAGGTATAGCTAATGTTTAGACGCCATGTAGAAGAGTTTAGAACTGGTGGTCAGGTCAAGCGCAGACAGGCTGCAAAAAGAGCGAAAGAACGCAAGGCAGATGATATGCCAAAGCGCAACAAAAAGAACTTTCGGCCTACCAAGCAAGGCGCTGGCATGACAGAAGCTGGAGTCGCAGCATACCGAAGAAAAAACCCTGGCAGCAAGCTACAGACAGCTGTGACTGGTAAAGTTAAGAAAGGCAGCAAGGATGCTAAGAGAAGAAAGTCTTTTTGCGCAAGGTCAGAAGGCCAGATGAAACAGTTTCCTAAAGCTGCTAAAAATCCTAATTCTAGATTACGACAGGCTCGAAGACGTTGGAAGTGTTAAGTTATTTCAATATACTAAAGGTTGGTTTGTAAATGGCGAATCAAATGAAACAGCCTCCTATGCAAAAACAAGCAGAGCGTTTGGCTGCGCAAGGCCGTTATGGCGATACGATGCTTGTTCATATGAATCCAGCAGAGGTTGAAGGCATTGCATCATTAATGCCTGGTGGACAACTTACCACTAACCCCCAGACCGGACAACCAGAGGCTTTTCTTGGCACTTTGTTAACGATTGGTTCGGCAATTGCAGGAGGGATAGGGGCAAGAAAACAAAGGAAAGCTGCTCAAAAACAAACCGATGCGATCATGGCGCAACAACAGCCTATGCAGGAGTATAGCGCAGATACTCTTAGAGCATTAAAAGGTTTATCCGCATTCAAGCCAGCGCCAGTACTGGCTGACATGGACCCAAGTCAGGTTAGCTTCTTGCCTAAAGGAGCTTCACAAGGTTTTAACCTTGATTATCAAAATGTTCCAGGGACCATGTATGCAAACTATCAACCTGATAATCCATTCGCAATGGGCGCTTTGCCAAGACAAGTAGTGCAACAGCCTGTGATGCAAGAACCGCCAGTTGATGAAGGTGCAGGGAGAGTTGATACAGGATCAGAAGATGTTGGAGGAATGGCTCCTGACTTTGATAGCTTAGAATTAATTAACGCATCAAGAAGACAACAGGGTCTTCCTGAGTTTGAAAGTGTTGAAGATTTTTATGATTTTATTTCAGATATAAGTGAAGGCGGTCCCGGTGGGCCATATGGGGGCGGCATGCCTTTTATGATGGCCAACGAAGGCGGTCTTGCATCTTTGCCAGTTCATATGGCGCAGGGTGGAGAGGGCTTTGCAAATCTTGGAGCTCACATTGCATCATCTATGCCTGCTTTTAGTAGCGCACGCCAGCTTGGCCTTCAAATGCAAGGCAAGATGAAAGGTGATTTAGGGCAACTGGATACCACTGGTGGCCCTGGCTATAACACAGTAGGCACAGAAGAATACGAATCTAGACAAAGACCTGTTAAAAAGTTTTTAGCAAGGATGAGAGCTAGACAACAAGCCCGACAAGCTGCAAGAGCAGCAAGAAGAGCAGAAAAACCTAGTGAAGTACAGCAAGAAAGCCGCCCACGCATAACAGGTTTAGCGGATAGAATCCAATCGTTTAAAAATCGTCAAGCCAATAAAGCAGAAGCTAGAGATGCTGCAAATGCTTACGCTAGATCTATGGGAGTTCCAGAGGCACAACGTGGAGGATTCCCTGGAAGAATTCGCGCTTTTGATGAAAGAATGAATCAAAGAATCCGAAACAGATTCCCTATAATAGGTCAAGGAATTGATTTTCTTGAAGGGCGAGGTGGAGGCCAAGGTGGAAATGAAAGTCGGGGAGATTTAGGTCGTATTTTAGGAGGCATATTATCTCTAAGAGGATATGCTGACGGCGATATGGTTGAAGACTTTCCCAGAGTCAACGGCCCTATCTCTGGGCCAGGAACAGAAACATCTGATGACATACCAGCCATGTTGAGTGATGGTGAGTTTGTTGTTAACGCTAAAGCCGTTAGAGGCATTGGTCGATTGAATGGCGCTAACAAAAGCAAGGAAGAACAAAGACGGGAGGGTGCGCGCATGATGTATGCATTACAACGCGCTGGCGAACAGGCAATGAGGAGGTCTTAAAGTGACTACTACCCAAATGGTTCCGCAAAGTACCCCGTATCTTGCCCCAGGGTATTCAAGATCGTTTCAAGATCCAGCTGTTGAACTGGCAAGTCGCCGCATGCTGGAGTCTTACTTCGGCCCTGAAGGTTTAATTACTCAACAAATACCTGTTCCCATACAGCAAGTCGCGGGTCTTTCTCCTCAAGAGATTCAAGCAAGAAACTTAGCGCAGGGTCTTGGTGGTTTTGGAAGCCAATTAGCTGAAGCGCAAGATTTATTTCGTCAAGGTTCTACAGCATTTGACCCATCAACAGCAGGATTGTTTGGCGATCCAAGAGCCAGAGCTTTGTATGAACAAAGTCTAGGTGCGTATGACCCCTCAACTGGTCAGCAGTATCTTGATCAAGAAGGCAGACAAATGATGCGTGGCGCTGCTGATGACATAAGAGGCGCACAAGCTGGCATACCAGGTGAGGTTAGAGGCGCACAGGCTGGTGCTGGAGAAGCAACTCAAAGAGCCAGGGCTGAAACTGCTGCGGCAGGAAGAGACTTAAGAAGTGCAGGAGAGATGGGAAGAGGCACTGCTCTTCAAGGTATTGCAGGGTTAGCAGGAACTGGTGCGGAGTATGACCCATCATCTGCAAGCAGATACATGGACCCCTTCAACCGAGATGTTATCGAAGCGCAACAAGCTGAGATCGCAAGACTAGGCGAACAACAAAAGCGTGACGCAAGATCTCAACAAGTAGCGGCGGGTGCATTTGGTGGTTCAAGAGGCGCTATTCAGGAAGCCGAAATAGGCCGTAACGTATTACAACAACAAGCAAAAACTGGTGCTGAGTTAAGATCTCAAGGGTTTCAACAGGCACAACAGCAAGCACAACAAGCATTTGAGCAAGCACAAGGAAGAAGACAACAAGCTGCTCAATTAACAGGACAATTGGGACAAGCTGGCGCGCAGACTGGTATATCTGCTGCGGGTCAAGCTGGACAGTTAGGACTGAGCGCAGAGCAATTAGCTCAACGAGGCGCGCTCGAGGGAGGACAACTTGGGTTATCTGGCATGCAAGGGATTGGTTCTCTTGCTGCTCAAAGAGCAAACATAGGCCAAGGCATGGGATCACAGATGCTTCAAGCGCAACAGCTTGGGTCTAATGTATTCGGTGATCAGATGGGCCGTATGCAAGGCGCAGCACAAGGCATGGGCGCTCTTACGGGACAACAGTTTGGTCAAGCTCTTGATGCATTTGGCCAAAGCGGTGCTGCTGCTAGAGCAGGCGCTTCTGGCATAGCTGGACTTGGCCAGCAGGGATACAACATGCTGACTGGTCAGATCAATACGCTTAGTGGGTTGGGCGCAACAGGAAGAGGTATTCAGGACAGAGGATTTGCAAACCAATATAAAGCAGCAACTCAAATGGCTGATGAGCCTTACATGAGATTGCAAAGAGGAATGCAGTTGCTTGGACAAGGCGCTCAATTTATGCCTCAGTTCGGAACCAATGTAGGAACAAACCAACAGCAGATAGGTCACTTCCAACAACCAGGAGGTTTTGCTGGAGCAATGGCTGGGGCATCTCAGGCTGCAAATTTGATTAATACTTTTAGAGGGGGTTAATTAAGTGTACGAAGACATTATGCGTAGACCTATGTTTCAAACCCCACAACAGCGTGCAGGGTCTGGAATCATGGCTGGTGTTGCTCCAGTTCAAGGGTATGAGAATGGCGGCTCAGTCCCAGAGTACACCCCTAAATTCTTGCGAGAAGAGGAAGAAGAAGGAATAACCGATAACGCATTGTTTAAAGCTTTTGTTGTAGATAAAGATGATCCGTTTGATGTTGCTTTATCAACAGCTGCGGCAGGAATGGCTGCAACAGGTATAGGAAGTCCAATAGCTGCGTTAACAAAATTAGTTGGAACTGCAAGAAAGTTAGGAAAGAATCGCAAAGTTATAGGCGATATTGTTGAAAAAGCTCAAGACAAAGTTATGCAAATGGAAAGCATGGGCGTTTTTGATAAAGCCAAAAATTTTGGTGGGCAAGCTCTATCAAAAGCTGGTGATTACTTTGCTTTAAAAGAAGGTGTAGAAATAGCAAAAGATCCGGCTGGTTATGCAGAAGGTATGTATGATCTTGGCGAAGAAGTGGTTGGCCTAGGCGGCGATATTTATGACATTGGTTCTGATCCTGAAACTAGGTCTGCTTTGTTTGAAGGCGCTAAAGAAGGGATCATGAGCATACCTACTGAGCTTCGATCTGCGCTTGGTATGGCTGACGGAGGCGTTGCTGCTTTGCCTGTTAATATGAAAGATGGCGGCAGAGTAGGTTTTCTTGAATCGATTGTAGAAAACATTAGAGACTCCTTAAAAAAAGGCAAGATCGACGAGAGCGATATTCCAAAAGAATTAAAACCAAAAGTTCAAGTTGATACTTCGGGTAAAGTTATTGATCGTGATAGGCCAACTTCAGCTAGGAGAGAGGAATCAACAACCACAAGCGCTGATACAAAACCACCGCCAAAATCTCCGAAACCTAAAACTAAGGACACAAAACCTGTAACGAAAAACACAGATGATGTTGCGGAAGAGGCTGTTGAAGACGCAAAAGTTCTAGAGAAAGGCAAGAAAAAACCTAAAACAATAACTGGCAAGATTTTAACTATTCCTAAACTTGCACTTTATCTTGGAATTCCAGCGGCAACTGTTGCAGTTGCCATTGCAGCTAACCCAGAAATTGTTGGGGATTTAGTCGCTCAAGGGTTTGAACTTGATGACGATGTACAAGATGCAGTAGATCAGTTGGGAGATACAGCTTCTGAACAAGAAGCGACTGCACAAGGCGCTGGTTTTACTTTAAATCAAATGCCTAATTTACCAGCGGTTGTTACTCCCGGTGCTTCCTCGCAACAACAGGCTGACGAAACAGTAGAGGAATCTAGTGAGGAAGAGGAAGTTGTAACGACACCAGCGGCTCCTTTTCAAAAACAAGAAGTTGAAGAAGAAAGAAAGAAAGTATTACCAGGTTTCAGGCCATTTGGTGGCAAGATAGCAAGAGCTTTGCTTGGAGATGATGAAGCCTTTGGCGGTGATCGAGGCGCTATAGACTTTATTAGAACACAAGAACCTAACGCTCAAGGAGGCCGTGGGTTTCTTGATAATGTTATGAATACATTATCAGATCCAAGAATGAGATATCAGTTATCTCAAGCCGCTAAAGCAACAGAGGGTTTTGTTCCAAGAAACTTTGCAACTGACATGGAAGAAGCTGGTCAAGCGTATGATGATGCGCTTGCACAACGCGAGTACATAAAAGCTCAGACAGCAGACAAGTCAACTACTGATCTTGAAAAACTGACAGACTTCTTCATGAGTACCATAGACACTTCTGGTGCAGATGAACAAGAGATATTGTCGTTAAGGTATAGAATTGCAAACAGTCTTAATAATATGTCAGTCGATCAAACAAAACAGGCGTTGGCAGCAGAACTAGTGAAGGCGTTCGGCGAAGATGAATATGGAATTCAAGCGGTTGAAAAGATAATGAGCCAATTAACAACTGGTGAAGACCTAGCAGACATTGTTGGTGAGTTTAATTTAGCTAGGCAATCATAGTAATAGGTTTTTGTTTTGCCTGTAACTTACAAAAGACTGTCTGATGGGCGTGTTGCTACTTTTTATGGTGATGATCCAGATAGTGTAGCAAGACAGTTAAAAGAAAAAGAACTAGAGATACAGCACAACAATCGCATTGATGCTCAAAGAAAGTTTTTAACTAGTCCTGAATACCAGCCTGGAGAAGAAGCCCCTGTCGGAGAAGAGATAGGGACTTTTGGAAGAATGGGCCGTGGCGCTTTGCGCGGATTAGTAAGTATACCCACAGAATTATCAGCAAGCATGTACACTGCATTAGCTGCTGCTGGATATGACAAAGGTCATATTGGAGCGAGAAACTCACTTGCTATTAAAGATAGATTTGCACCAGATATAGAAGGCATGGGTGCGTGGGCTGAAATACCAAAAGCTTTGGTTCAGTTTGGAGTTCCGGGCGCGGCAGTTTTAAAAGTTTTAGGTAATCAAAATAAAGCGACTAAACTTTTAGCTGTTGCTGCTGCTGAAGGTTTGGTTGCCGAAGAAGACATGAAGTCTTTTGGAGATACCTTTCTACCTAACCCAATCACCAAGACAAAAGAGCTTGAAGGATTAGACGGCCAGGAAAGAGCGTTTGCGGCTCTCTATAATAAAGGAGTTAATGGTTTAGAAGCTGCCGCAATCATGGCGGGTATACCATTAACGATAACGGCAGCTGGCGCAATTGTTAATACAACTGCAAAAGGAGCAGCCAGAATCCCTGGAGTAAAACAGATAGGACAGGGCGCAGCACTAGTTGGAAAAGGATTTTCAAAAGTTGTAGACAAAGCAGAGAAGAGTTCGCCTTTAGCTAGAAATTTACTTTCATCTGTAAGATTCAGAGGCAAGTTACCTGATAAAGAAGTTGCTGAAATAAAAGCACTCAAGAGTGTTGAGCTTGGAGCTTTAGGTCATACCAATCTTGTTGCCATGAATGACTTGTCTGCAACACTTGAAGCTGTTTTCAAGAAAGGAAAGGTTAATGACTTTAATGGCGAGAAAGTTATTGATGCTCTCAATGATTATCTTTATCCAACCGATGATCTTCTTAGCGGAGTTGCTGGGATAAGCCCTAATGCAAAACAAATTGAAGCTGGTAAACAATTAATAGAAATGGATAAAGCCTTTGGCTTTGTTAAGTCTGGTGATGAATACAATTATTCTTTATTTAAAAACAAACAAGACAATATTAAAACCGATTTCAGTTTGTTCAGATCAGCAGCTAATGCAAGGAAAACCATTGATGATTACACACAATCTATTCAAAGAAACCCAGAGTTTATACCCGAAGGGGCAGAGGCAACTTTAGAAGGGCAGCTTGGTTTGTATGGCGCTACTCAGTATAGAATGTTTTTGGATGATGAGTTTGTTCCAGAGCCAGAGGTCGTAGAAAATGCAATAAAAGCCATAATGAAAGGCGGCGATCAGACCGGGAACCCAGTTACAAGAGCAGAAGCAGTAGAAGCTTTAACTTTAATTAAAGCGAAAGGTGGGTTCGCAAATAAAAACCTAAGCCCTGAAGAAATACTTGGTGATGAAACTCTTAAATCAGTTATGAAAGGGCCATTGTTGGGTAAAAAACTAAATGATCCTGCTATTAAAGAGTTTTTAGGAGAGTATACAGCCAGGAGAGAACTACCAGGTGGTGTTCAAAGTTTAGAAAAAAGATCCGAGGGATTGCTTAGCAAGACCAAAGAGACAATAGGAAGACAAGCTGCTGTTATAAGCCAGTCAAACTACTTCAAAAGACTTGAAGCTTATAACAACAGAGCGCCAGAAGGCAGCAAGATGTTTTTAGATGAACCCCCAGCATCTGGGCTAACTTCAAGAACCGGAGAGCAATACGTTCAAATACCAAATGATATAGGTTACGGCCCTCTCAGAGGAAAATACATTAGAGAAGATTACTTTACTGCTCTTGAACAGACATCAGCTAATTGGAATCTTAGAGGCGCTAATGCATTCCTTGGCTGGGCATTCGGAACACTTGCTGGCGCAAAGGGTATGTTGCAAAAAGCAGTGACTGTTTATAACCCAGAAGCTCAAGTAAGAAACACAGCTTCCGCTTTAGGGTTTGCCATTGCTAACGGCAATGTACCAAGAGGGAAAGATATTGCAGAGGCTTTCTCTACTATATATGGAGAGCTCGGTAACAAAACAAAATCTGCAAGTGCTAAGAAAGAAATACTACAAGAGTATATAGATCGAGGAGTTGTTGGAACTCAAGCACAGCTTGGCGAAATAAACTCCATGGCTGAGTTAGCGGTTAATCAAACAAGAGGTCTTTCAAGAAAGTTTTGGAAAGGCAGGGTTAATGCGCAAGATAATTTCATGACACAACTCTATCGTGCTGGAGATGATGTATGGAAGGTAGCTAACTATGAGATAGAGAAAAAGAAACTGTTAGGAATGGTGCAAAAAGCAGTTCTTAAAAACAAACCATTCACTTTAAAATCCACCACACCGGATCAAGCTAAAATAGCTACGCAGTATGGACTAGACCCCAACAATGTTGACTTGGTGGAGTTAAGTAAAAAAGGCAAGAATGTAATTAATGAATTTATTTCTGAAGAAGCTGCTTACATAACAAGAAACAACGTCCCTAACTACGCAAGAGTTCCAACTGCAATACAAAACCTTAGACAGCTACCGCTTGGAAACTTCATTGCTTATCCAGCAGAAATCATTAGAACTTCGTTTAATGTTGTTGGTAGAGGTATTACTGAATTAGCCAGTGACAATGCAGATATGAGAGCCAGGGGGATTCAAAGGTTGTTGGGTTATACCTCGATGGCTTATGGAGCCAAAGAAGGAATTAAAGCCTTCAGTTTAATGATGACTGGAGCAAATAATGAAGAGCTAGAATCTTACAAAAGAAGTTTCGCACAAGATTGGGAAAAGAATTCTACGTTTGCAACAACTCGTACAAACGACAAAGGCAATATTTTAGAAGCAATTAATCTTTCTTACACATTGCCATATGATTATGTGTCTAGACCTATTGATGCTGTGTTGAATGCTTACAACAATGGAGTTAGAAAGGAAGAAGAGCTATATAAAATCGCTTTAAATGGAGTGTTGGATGCTAGTAATGAGTTTCTCTCTCCGTTCATAGGTGCTGAGATGTTGGGTCAAAGGTTGTATGGAGCCATCATTAGTAATGAAAACCAGTACGGGCAACAATTAACTAGAAGCAACAATCTAGGAGATAGGTTTACTGCTGGAGTGTTTCATGTAATGAATGGAATTATACCTCCCATGGCAGGATTTCAACTTGCTACAGATAAAACTCCATTTGATACAGTTAATTACAATGTATTGGAATCATTTAAGTTTGGCGATTTATCTCAGGCTGCGTTGGTTGAATCAGGTTTAATACCAACAGAAAAATTAAGCCGAATTAAAGGAACAAAAAAACTAGATCTATATAAAGAAGCTGCCGAATCAATTACTGCATTTAAAGTAAAAGATTTAAGCCCAAGAAACATTGCCATTAGCTTGAGATATAAAACTCAAGAGTTTAAAAAAGAACTAGGTGATGCCATAAACATTTATAACTCTATGAAAAATCAACAGCGTGGGATTACGCCAGAAGAGTTTCGTTATAACTTTCAAAAATCAAATGCCCAGCAATACAAAATCTTAAGAGACTTTTCAATTCTTATTCAAGATGCTAGGGAGTTGGGCGTTTCAGACAAAGAAATAGCAAAAGTATTAAGGCTAGAGGTTGGAGGAGTTAAGGGCTGGAGAGGATTAATGCAAAACATTTATACTCCTACTCCACCTAAAGCAAGTGTTGCAATAGAACAGCGTAAAGTTGATGAGTATTCGAGAAGAAATATAGTTCCGGTGAGAGAGCAGGTTGAATTTTTAAGAAAAAGATTTGATCAAAAGTTTCCAGAAGTTCCTGTTACACCTGCGCCCCCAGAGCCAATGGCTGATCGCCTGCCTGGTTTGATTCAAGAAACTGTTGAATCAATACCGGATACAGCGTCAGGTCTTTACAACAGAGCTCGACAGTTCTTAAGATCAGAAGAAGAAAAGAAACTGATGGGCGGCAGCTAGGTTGATACCCAAACGAGCCAAGAAAAAGAAAAGCAAATACTTTGCGGTCAAAACTGAATACGATGGGATCGTATTTGACTCCAAGCTTGAAGCTGCTCGATACAAGATACTGAAAGAACGCCAGGATAAAAACGAGATATCAGATCTTGAGGTGCAGATAGACTTCCCTTGCGCAATTACAGTAGAAGGCAAAGAGAAGCACATCTGCAAGTATGTGGCTGACTTCAAATACAAGGATTACCATGGTGACTGGGTCATCGAGGACACCAAGGGGGTGATCACTCAGGTGTTCAGCCTCAAGAAGAAACTCGTTGAGGCGTTGTATCCTGGTGTAAAAATCAATATCGTCAAAGACCCAAGGGTTTAGAAAGGATCTTTCTTCTCATCAAGATGTTCCACCGTGCTTCCGGGGAACTCTGACTTCACATCTCCTGCCATCTCCATCATCTTCAGATCGAACTGACACTTCGATAACTCTCTGAGCTCTGCGCTACTATAGTAATGACCAGGTTCTCTGGCAGAAGGTATCGCGTTATAGAACTTAGTGAACCCTGCTTCATACGCTATCTTGGTATCGTCACTCTCTTCAGGCAAGTGAGTAGCAGTGATGATTAGCTTCGGATTCCACAAATGGTTCTCACAACTAGCCCTTTGAGTCTCCAGATCTATGGCTTTATTGGTACGCTTGCATATCCATGTAGCCCCATTACTGGTAGTCAGCGGCTTTGAAAACGCACAGTTCCTGCAATTAACAGACTGTGGGAACCTTTTTCGCTGATATATGTCGATATACGCCTTAGACTGCCCCTTAAGCCGCCAGTCCTTCTCTGACATTCTGCCTTGGTAGGGAGGCTCTTCACTAGTAATGATCCTCTCAGCGCGTTCTAGAGCCTTCTCCCAGATCTCTGGGTTATAATCTATGATTTGTGAGTAGATCTGACTGTTGTTCTTGTTGACTACAATCACCATGCATTTGGTCAGACCAAATACGCCCATGTACCCATGGATCTGCCAGCGATATGTCTCGCTCCAAAGCTCGTAGTCACCCAGTTTATCTAGTTCTTTCCAGCGTTTGTCGTTTGCGCTTTTGACCTCAAGGAGAATAACTTCATCCTGGTCTGGTTCAGGCAGTACGCCACGCAGCCATCCGTCACATGATCCTGCGAAGTGTCCTCCCAGGGTAGATGCCCTGATCTGGTTGCCATCCTTACCGTGAGATGCGATTGAAACACCAGTCGCTTCCTTGCTGTCTCTTATGTTCTCAACTACCTGGTCCTCGATGCGGTTACCCAGATCAAACAGTCTAAGCATTCGACCATCAAAGTCATTAGGCAAGCACCAGTGAAAGTTCATCCACTGCTTGTGTTCATCATCGTCACCGATAACACTGAAGCCAAGATGGCCTCGATTGCCTTCGTTGTTAGAGGCAATCCACTCATCAACCTTTTCAATAATAGACGCTGACAACATTCCAATACCTTCCTTCTTTTCTTACTGTAATTTTTTCTATGTGATCAAAGCATCCATGGTCGTTGATCAGTTCTTCTCCCTGCTGGATTGTCCATGGCACTGGTGTTCCTTTCGCTGCGCATGCTTTCCATTTCTTTTTAGCCAGGATTCCAGCGGGGCCGTTCATGCCTATCATGAATGGCATTGACTGAGGCCAGAACTCATCAACCAGCTTGAACTCAACATTGAGATAATCATTTCCATTCTTGGATGTTTTAATCGCAGCCCGTGCAAACTCAACATCTTTTATCTTCTCAACATCTTTGATGTTCAAGCCAGCTTCATCAGATAGCACACTGCCCTCGGCAGCAACACGATCCTTGGCTATCTCTGGTTCCCCTCTTGGAGGAGCCTCACCCATCTTGGGTTTCTCTGCCCCACACTCAATGCACTTCTTATCAACCCAGTCATTAACAGCTAGGCAAGGATGCCCTGCTGATGTGACTGCATCACATATCCATATCTTACGCTCTTCATCATCTTCTTTGGTCTCTGGCCTAGCTCTGTCGATACAGCCGTGCCTGTTCATGTTCTCGCCGTAATCAAGGAGCAAGCAGTCCTTTTTGTCACCCCATGTACGCATGCCCCTGCCACAGATCTGCACATACAGACCGAGCGATTTGGTTGGCCTGAGTAGCGCAATGCAATCAGTCCTGGGCGCATCCCAGCCTTCAGTCAGCACGGCTACGTTACACAGCGCATTGATCACGCCGTTCTCAAACTTCTCCAGAATCTCTGCGCGTTCATCACCAGGCGTGTTCGCTGTAACAACAGCTGCCTCGATGCCAGCGTTCTGTAGCAACATGCACATCTTGTTGGCATGAGCGACAGTGACACAGAAGAACACAGTGCTTAATCGACCTTTGCTGTACGCTTTATCGATCCAGTCAGCAATGATCGCCAGCATGGTCTGGTCTTCCATGGCCAGCTTCTCAAGGTCAGACTCACGGTAGTCACCGCCTTTGAACTTCACTCTCGCAGTTGACGCATCGATCACTGCCTTGTCATCCACCTTGAATGCAGACAAGCGACAGAGATAACCGTCTTTGATCAACTGAGGTATGCCTATCTGGTAGGACACGCCACCAAAGAACTCATCTCCAAGACCGTATATAAAACCCTGGCCCATACGGTACGGGGTTGCAGTCACGCCAAATATCTTGGGCGCATAGTGCTGAGTGGTATTGAAGTTGTTGAATATCTTTTGATAGCGGCTGGCCTTCTCAAGCCCAACATGGTGAGCCTCATCCACAATGATGTAGTCGAACTCGCCTGCATCTTCCAGCCTCTTGGGTGTTGCCAGCGTGTCTCTGCTTGCAATCACTACGGGAGAAGAAGCGTCAAACTCTTTCAGGCCAGCAGCGAGTATGCCGTATGGCGCGCATGGCCAGACAGACAACAACTTATCCTTCGCCTGGCTGACTAGCTCCTGCCGATGGGCCAGGATGAGAACCCTGCAATTGGGATCTCTATCAAACAGCTGCTTGATGATTGTTGTAAAGACAACTGTCTTACCGCTGCCAGTAGGCAGTACAATCAGCGGATGAGTTTGTTGCGTGTCCAGCCACTTGAGCGTTTCATCAATGGCTTCTTGTTGATAATACCTTAACTTCATTTAACCTATAATTCCTGTGAAGACCTTCAGAAGTTTTGCTCCAGTATTCTCTTGGCCATTCCTTTAGATCGTTCTTGCCAAGTATCTTGTTTACTGCGCGCTTCCTTCGGTGTAAATGTAATGATCTCTCTAGTGACATATGATCTCCTCGTTTGTCGCTGGAGTAAGCATCTCTGTCTTTGCATGCTCAATGAATTGATGCAGCGAATCACTGTCAGTAAATTCCAGGTGGTAAGCCAACGCAAAGCACAGGCAAGATTCCATGAAAATATCAGGATCAATGCCTTCATCCATTGCGTTTGCAAACAACTCCCTGAGAGCATCTAAAGCCTCAAGGTGCGCTTCGCTTTTGATCTTAATCTGTACCATCTTTTCTCTCCAGTCGTTGGACTTCAGCTATTGCATAAAACAATATCTTCTTCGCATCACGCAGCTGATCACTGTGAGATGCTTGACCATATCTATAACATGCCCTGAATATTTCACCAATCTGCGCATTCATATCCTTATGTGATATCAAATGCTGTAACTCCTTTGCGTACTCAGGCAGCTCGTAGTACGAAGCAGTGCTTCCGTCTGACTTAACTTTCTGTTGTTCGCTCATCTCTATCCACCCTCTTTGCAATTGCTCCTACCACCTGCGCAGAAGCAGGTATGTGCTTTTGAATGTCAGCAAAAGGAATGTTTTCTATCCTGGCTACTTCAACTTTGCCATCAATCCTGTACTCAACTTCCATATCAAACTTTGCTTGTTCCATGGGTTAGCTCCCAAGATGTAGATGCATGAACTTCTTTCTGTCGAGCAGCCCAATATCAAAGTCAACTTCTCTAAGGCTCTCGATGAACACACCCCAGTAACCGCATCGATTGAGCAGTTCAGCGGTGGCTTCCTTCACTGAATCAATATCAACCAGGCCGTCCTTGATGATGGCCTTATGAGTAGAAACGTAATACACATGTTCCATCCTGTTCCATGCGACTCTGCCGTCAGATGAAGTAGATTCAACTTCTTCGTAGTGATCCAGAATCAAACCATACTCACCGTCTTCAAAGTCACCAATTGCTTGGTATTCAATATCGAAGCCTCCTCCTTCATGCTTGTATACATGACCTACGTTGTTATCATCAAGACACCAAACAACATCATCGACTGTGTACGCTTCTTTGCCTTTCAAGATTGGTTCTCCACCAAGCTGTATGTGTACTTCATTCATTAATTATTCCCCTTCTGTTATGTCTTTCAAATCGACATGCAGTAATTTGTCTTGTTCATCTAAGCCCTTAACCACCTCTGTCATTATCCTGGTGGTTTTGTCTTCTGCTTCGGTCTCGCTAGATACTTCAATCTCAATGTAGGCAGTGAGCCTGTACCGCATGCACTCAGGAGGATTAACTACCCTATCCAAACGCACGCAGTCCTCTTCACTGATACTTGACTTAATGTTCTCTATCGACATACCCATGGCATCGATGCTGTATGTTTTGGTGAACTCCTCCAAGAGCTCAACGAATGTTGGAGACTTGCTCATTTCTCGCTAGTCTCCTTGAAGTTCTGCTTTGCCCTGGTCAACCACTGCTTCTCTTGTGGCGTTCCATACCAGATCAAAGCCTGCATCAATCTTCTCAGTACGGTTTGAAAGGTGCAGGGTCTTCCTTCTCTTGAAGGGTCTTGTTTGATCCTGAGATTCAAATCCCTTATCTCTCTCACCGTCTTCTGTGAATCCTTGAATGCACTCCACTCCTGGCTATGAACCATCGAGCTTCTGCTCCAACTGGGTGGCCTCTTCTTCTTGTAATCTAACTGAGGCATGTCATGCAGTTTGTCGCATAACAATTCCAGATCATCGTAAACATAAGAACCAAAATACGCATAGAACTTTGCGTCTACTGCATGAGAGTCAGCCTTGTCTTCATCAACAAAGTCCTTCTCCTCGATTGCAGATCCGAGCTCTTGCAAACTGCCAACCTTTACTTCTTCTCTGCCCTTTGGCGCGGCATGCACAACAACCTTTTTCTTTGCTGGCTCTTTCTCTTCAGGCAGAGACTCTGGCTTTTTTACTGGTTCATCCTCCTTCTGTCCCAGTTCAAGAGTGATCGGGTCTCGGTCCATGAATGAAACCTTTTTAATAATGACCCTTTCTTCTTTGACACTAGCCCCGTCATGGTATCTCCACTCAGTGGGGTTGTTCAGGTTGGACGCGCCAACTGGTATGGCCTCATGAGACATGAGATTGCCCAGCCAAATAGCGACCATGCTGTACCCGCTTTGTATCTTTTCCTCAATAGAGATTACTTCGTAAAGACAATCCTTAAATACAGCAGCGTCTTTACCCAGTGGCTTCTTGGTCCTGACCTCTTCAAAGATCATACCTTTTCGTATGCTTGATGCTTTCATGACCCCCCCCTAGTAGGTATAAATTGTTTTAGTGAAGGAGGTGACCACGTTTATGCAGTAGTCAGGGTGATCCTTGAACGCAGTCTCAAGAGCCGCAACCAATGGATCAAGCATCTCAGCTTTTTGAGTAAGGCTCATTTGCTCATGCGATTCATAATCAACTGAGATCGGTATCCTGGCCAAAAGCCTGCGCTTAGAGCTTGTTGTTTCCTCACAGTAAATGTCTATGCCCATGTCCCTGTTTTCATGGAAGAACATAAGACTTGGATCACACAAACGGTAGATCTTACCGTCATCAAGCTCTTCCAGCTTTTCCTTTGGAACCAACTGTTCCAAGCTGTGAATTCTCTCTTCAAGCTTTTGCTTTTCTTTGACTAGGCTGTCTCGGATTCCTATGAACCGCTCAACCTGGTCTTCAGAAACCCTTAAAGTCCCTTCGAGTTCTTTTATCTTATCCACAAGTTCTTGCTTCTTAATCATCAAATACCCCTTGTTAATATGTGCTTTGGTTAATCGATGGTCCGTTTCCAACTACAGGTGGACCGTCCCTGGGGCAAACGTGTGGCTCCATCAGACCACACCTTAGTTGTACGGCCCGTTTCCAACCATGGGTGGGGCCAGTCCCATTCCGAAGGCAGTCCAACCAATGATCTGCCTTGGTTGTATTACTCGGTTAAGACCACTCAGCCTTTTGCAGACCTGCTGCTGGTTGAGCGGGTGCTTGCTGGTTTACATCCCCAGTCGAAGCGGCTGGTTGAGGTGGTGGTGTGGACTCATGATCAGGTGGGAAGTACCCATTGATCTTGTTGTTCACATAACCGTTGTACTCTTCCTGTACCAGTTTGGCTTTGAAGTGTCTCCCCATAGCCGACTGAATCGTATCGCGAGTAATCTCGGTAGTGACCTCTATGCCCACGCCCCTAATCCAACGCTTGAGCTTGCTGTAAGCAACCTGATTCCCCACTACATAGAAGTCCCTGATAGGTCTCCTCTTCTCTAGCGCAGAATCAACAAACGCAAAGTCAACAGTCAGCATGTCATTGCCGCTTGATGACCTAGCAGTATCATCGAACTCCACCGCCTTCATGAGGTACTCCCCTTCTGGCAATGGCTCCGAACCTATAGAGTCAGGCACATCGCTGACATCAATTTTCGTATCAAAAAAGCCCATGTTTTCTCCTTATGCAGCTTCTTCAGTGGATGACGCTGGGTTCAGCGCCTTCTTATATGCCGTGATAAAGTCATTCCAGGACAACGGTAGTTGTTCCGGTATGGCTAGGCGTGACTTGGCTTCAAAGCCCATGGAATATCGGGTATATAAAAACCGATTGCCCGAGCTCTTAGCAGTTCCGTCTGACCCCAGTGTCTTGTCATAATCCGCAAACAAGTTGAAGTCCACCCAGTCCTTGATCAGTGCATTGACCTTCTTATTAGAGCGCATCTGAAATGCTCGATACTCTCCAACAGTTGGATCATTAACGACCTTGTCGCCAACATGACTGAGCAGAATTACATTCATGCCTTTGTTGTCATGCAGCCAGTTCAATCCCTGAAGCAGATGTCGCCATGCGTTCTCCTCCGCTACATAGAAAGCACCGTAAGATGCCTTGGGATCATTCGCGCTCTTCCAGCCGTTCTCTTTTACAACGAACTCTTCAGCAAGTTTTGATGCTGCATCTGTTGTATCGAGAACAACCGTCTTGAACTTATGGTCCTCTTCCATCAAAGCTTTGATCTGATCCTTTATCTCTTCCCATGTATTTGCTACAGGGAATCGGGACACATCCTTGATGAAACCCAAACCATCTTCAGCTTGGATGAAGATAGAATCATCTGCATCTGAACCGAAAGTTGACTTACCTATGCCATCAATCCCCTGAAGATTTATGCGTACAGGCGGGTATCCACCTTCCGCTACTTGGGAATCAGGCGCAGTAGTCACCTGGTTTAATAAGCTCATTCAGCCTCCTTAAGTTTTTCCTGATTGATTTCTTTGATCTTATGATCACCTAGCTTGATTGAGTGTGCGCTGTGCAATGCCTCGACCATAGGGTCACCTGGGTTACTCATGGCAAAGGCTTGGAACGCACGGTAATCAACTTTGTAGGTAGTGTTTTCAGTTACAAAGTCAGGCCAGTGATCTTGTGGTGTATCAGATAAAACTTTTTTAAGGCGCTCTTGATCCCAAACATGATCCCGTTTGCTCTCAACTGTTATACCTTGATGAGTTTTCTGTCCACCCTCGTTGCTAAGAAGAAGCTTGAGGTTTGCTATCTCTTGTGTATCAAGAAGCTGTTGTTCAACTTTCTTAATGTGTTGAGATATTTCCTTTTGCTTTTGCTTCGCGCCGATATACTGATATGCCAAACATTTAAAGTTACTCATAAATAAACCCACGTTCAAACTAACTAACTAACTAACAAACTCTTCTCTACAGAACGAACCTTAGTCGCATGATTATCATATTTCAAGTACTTTTTAATATTATTTGAAAAAAATTTTAAACAGGTATAAAGTCCACTAAATAGACACAGGAGTATGTATGCAATTTCAGATAGAAAAAAATTCTCCGATACCAGGTCGCAAGAAAGGGTGGGGTAAATGGCAGAAGGTCATAGAACAAATGGATCTTGGTGATGCGGTGATATTAGAAGACGATGAAAACCTGACTGCTTACCATGGCTTAAGAAGGGCTGGTATGGGGATGGGCTTTAAGATTTCTATGCGCACGCTCGATGATGGCAAGATCAAGGTGTGGAAGCAGGAAGCAGTAAAGTTAAAAAAGAAAGAAGCTACTGACTGATGCCTTTCTTTCTGGACAAGCAGTCTGGGGAGATGTCTCCAGAGGCTAAGGAAGAACTGCTCCTTGATATGTGGGACTACGGGATGCACATCATTCCGTGTGGATCACCAACAGAAGTAGTACCTAAATATTTTTCTGATCGCAATCCGTTCACGCCAGAGGATGAGCTACGCCGCAAGTGGAGCAAAACTCCCAGAGGTGTACGCTGGCAGTCGTATCAAAAGACGCAGCCATCGAGGGAGGAGATCTCCCACTGGCACAACCAGTATCCTCAAGCGAACTGGGCAGCGATTACAGGGATCAACTTTGTTGTAGTCGATTCAGACAGTGAGGAAGGAACACGATGGATCAAAGCGGGTGGCATCAGCCGTACCCCCATGATGCAGAAGTCACCCAGTGGTGGTTGTCATTTCTTCTATAGCGTCCCGCCTCACCGTGCAGTGCGCAACAGTGTCGGCAAGAACAAGATCGATGTGCGCGGAGAAGGCGGCTACATCATGTTTGTGCCTTCATTCAACTACGAGATTGAGTACGATGACAGCTTTGTCATGACTAACTTCGATGAGCTACCCATGCTCACAGAAGAAGATGTCCAGAAGATCTACGACTTCAACAACGATGGTAAGGTCGAGACCCTCAGAGAGAAGCTTACTGAAGATCCCAGGGTAGAGGGTAGTCGTAACGATACGTTAGCCAGGCTGGTTGGCAAGTGGATTAAAGAAGGCTGGGGTATGCGCGAGGTCATGATCAAAGCGCATGACTGGAACCAGACCTGCCAACCCCCAATGGACTTGGTTGAAACCACCAGGACAACTGCCTCGATCATCAGCGGTCACATCAAGAGACACCCAGAAGACGTTGACTCCGGTGTCCTGCACTGGAAAACCTCGACATGGAACACAGAGATCAGTGAAGACCTGAAAGAAATACAAGAGGTTGTGGTCGAGGAAGAGGTTGAAGAGAAGCCTGAGTCTGGACCCTTGGGGTTACTGCCATTCAGCGACAAAGAATGGTTAGAGCTCGAAGACAATAACATCGAGCAGTTCTGGGGTGATGCATTTATATTTGAGAAGAGCAGGGTGTTGTTGCTGGGTAAGCCCAAGATTGGTAAGTCAAACTGGCTGGGTGCTTTCGCTGCGGGAGCAACGACAGGCACAGACTTCATGGATGTACCTTTCAGCAGACCGCTCAAGGTGGTGTGGTTTCAGGCAGAGATCATTGCCGAGTTCCTCAAGCGCAGGATTGAATTGTACTACAGACGGTTCGCAGGGGATGATGATCTCAGGCGAATGGGATTTGATAACCTGATCATCAGTGGTCGGCTACGAAAGAACCTCATGAAGGACGCAGACATACAGGCGTTCAGTGATGAGGTGGCGTTTCATGAGCCTGACATCGTGATGATTGACCCTGTCATTAACTTCTTTGACGGGGAAGAGAACAACAACAGTGACATCCGTAGGCTGATGGACCGGATCGATATGCTCATGGAGATGAACAACGTGTCGGTTATCCTGGCCCATCACACTGGCAAGGAACGAGCGGATGACAAGACGTTCATGTCAGCACGGGGTGGTAGTGTATTTGCAGGATGGTTTGACTCAGGCATCAAGCTCAGTGGAGAGAAGCCTGAAGTCAGCATGTTCTACGAAGCGCGTAACGCACGGGAGCCTGAAGAACATCTCGCCCACTTCAATTTTGATGAGGGCATGTGGAAGGTTAACGAGTGGACACCCAGAGAAAAGAAACAGTTAAGTGATGAGGATGAGATAAAGATAGCGAATGTGGTGGTCAGTTCAATGAGCAGCACAACATTCTATAGGCGCAAAGAACTTGAGATCCTCGCACAGCAAGCGTTGAGTGAAGAGAAGCTACCCAGCGGTAACAAGGCCGCACAGAAAGCTGTTAGCTATGTGCAGAAGTACAAGGGTAATATAGTCAAGACGCATGCAGTGCCTGGTCAGGCAGTGTGGCACTATCTTGAATCAAACGAAATGCAACGACCTTGGGAGGTTGAGTGATGAATCAGTATGCAATTTTATTTGTTGGCACACCCTTCATGGATGGAAAGTACACAAGAATGGAAGCCGCTTATGAGGTGAAGGAGCATCTCACAAAGAAATACCCAGGGCATAGGCTTGAGATCATAAAAGTGTCTGATCGATTTGATCTTAGTGATGACATCTTCTGGGCTAATCACAAAGAAAAGATAGAGGGAGTTTAAAAAAACCTCACTGTCATAGAGAGAGTGGCCTCAGTTTTAGGGGAGTAACTCAAGGGGTTCTGACAGTGAGGTTACACCCAAAGCAAAAGGGTGAGCGCATCTTAACACCGAGAAAGGAAAATAATCAATGCCGAAAGTAACAATTGAAGTAGAGTTAACAGAGGAAAGAATCAATCGAGTGATTGAGATGTTCGAGGAAATGGATGAAACCCTGTCTGAGATGAGGAAGATCTCGCAGGAGTTGAAGGACTTGAGTGAGATGGCATTCAAGGAGCTTGCCCAAAACAATAGTGGTGATATGTAAGGGGTATGTGGTGATGTGTAAATATCAGTTAGGAGGGAAAGTTAAAGTAAATTCTAGGTGCGGTATCGACTTACTTTTGGGCAAAAAGGTAGGGTCAAGGGGCGTTTTGCAATTTGACCCTACCCCTGTGGATAAGTCGGTAAGTTGTTGATTTATATAGTAGGGTCAGTAGGGTCAGTAGGGTCAGAGTGACCCACCGTGACCCTTGACCCTACGCCTTGTAAGTTATTGATTTATAAGGGTGGGTCAAGGGTCAGTAGGGTCACCTCTAAAGAGGGGGAGAGAACTCTTAATAGTTCTCCCCAACGGGAACCCCCTTCTCCCCTCTTTGAGGAAGGAAAAAAAAATGAAAAAATTTTTTGGGATTGAAGCGAAAATGAGAATGAGATATGCAAGCTCGACTCCAGTTAGCAAGTCGAAAGAAAAGCTTAGACAGGAGTTCTCTGACATGGTGGATGAGTATGTGAAGAACGGTGGCGTGATCGAGCAGGTTCCGATTCATGTCAATGCGAATTATCGAAAGTCGAAAACCAGGCCGGGGTTTGATCGAGAAAAAATATTGTTGAATGAAGAAAAACATTTGAATTAGAATCGCAAGCATGACTACCGCACAAAAGCTACAGCCGATTGAAGTTGATGAAGATATTTTAAATGATCCTCATCAGCATGCGCTGAGGAAGGAGCGAGAGATTCCTTTGAGCAAGATGCAACAGAAGTTTGTGCAGCTGTATGTCTACCAGGATCTAACGAATACAGAGTGCGCTCATCGTGCAGGCTACTCACATCCAGCTGAGGTTGCGACCCAACTCTTGCGCCATCCCAAGTTCGCGCATGTGCAGGAGAAGATCAGGCAGCTTCAAGAGGGTGAGCAGAAGAAGTACGAGATAACTTTTGAAAGGGTTGCGCGTGATCTTCAAGAGATCAGGGACCGTGCTGTTGAAGATGGTAAGTACAGTGCTGCCGTACAGGCAGAGCTCGGAAGAGCAAAGCTTGCAGGCTTGATGGTGGAGAAGAAGGAGATCAAGCACGGACGCATCGATCAGATGGATCGAGAAGAGGTTGAGGCAAGGTTGATGAAGCTGATTGAGTCCAACAACCTTGCGCCCGAACTTGCGCACCAGATATCACCAGGAGAAAATCCAGGTCAACCCGGTGAAGAAATCCTTGATGAGGATTTGCTCGATGACGATGTCATTGAGGTGGAGTCTGATCCTGAACTGGAGGAGATTTCACTAGGCGAAACGCCCTGAAGTCTTTCCCCTTCCTGTCCAAAGGAGTCAACGGTTTCTTTTTCTTTGACGCATTACGAGCTCTCCACGCTTTCAAGCGATGAGCAGGAGAGCAGAACTTGGCGTTCACTTGCACGCTCTTGAATGCTATACCACACCACTCGCAGGTGAAGTTTCTTTCTTTCTTGAATTCATGCAGCGAGCTTGAGTTATCCCTCAAGCCGCCACTGCTTTGCTTCTTACCTGCCACTACGCATCTCCTTGTCTGCCTCGATGACTAGTTCGCCTATTGCCTGTATCAACTGAGGCACAACGGCATTGCCTAGTCCTTTAATTCTGTCCACCCGATTGGGAACCCCATCAGCCACTCGACCCACGCAGGGTTCAGCTGGCCACTCACGGCTTCCCTTCCTCCAAGATTGTTGATGACCTTGGTGGTCAAGCTCTCCTGAGTTCCCTTCTTGCCACGACTCCTGTCCTGATAACCCAGCCTCGCCTCGTGTGCCATGGGAGTTGGCCACATCTTCTCTTCGCTCACTACCACTTCGTTCAGAGGGCGAGAGTTCCTGTTCATGGTTTTCTCTGAGGTCTTGCCCGATCTCCAGTCCCTTCCTTGCGCTTGCCGTTCTGGGAGGTTCCATACTGCTGGGCTGTTGGAGTAGGCAACAAGGAAGATTCTGTCTCTTCGGTGCTTCGCATCGACGGCAACAGCCGGTAATACGAATTTCCTGACTTCGTAATGTTCTCTTTCCAGGTCAGCTTGCACATCGTCGAGTGCCATATTGATGAACCCAAAAACATTCTCTCCAATAACCCATTTTGGTTTGGCTTCTTTGATGACTCTAAGCATTTCAGGCCAGAGATGGCGGTCATCGTCAGATCCTTTTCGTTTTCCTGCCACTGAGAATGGCTGGCAGGGGAATCCTCCTGCCACAAGGTCAATTGAATTCCGATATTCTTTTCCATCTAAGTTCCTTATGTCTTCATGGATTGTTAGGTCAGGCCAATGCTTGGCCAGTATCTTTCGGCAGTAGGGGTCTTTCTCACACATGGCTACAGTGGACATCCCTGCCCACTCCAACCCTAATGAGAAGCCGCCAATACCTGAGAAGAGATCAAGTACTTTCATTCGACCTCCTCTACTGTGATCGTGTCGGTCTCGAACTCTTCAAAATCTGGATCATCTTCGGTTGTTGAAGCAATCTCTTCAGCTTGCTCCCAATCCTCAGCTTGAACGTAATAGATCTGCTTATAGCCGCTGGTCACGGTGACTTTGAATTCAGGCATGAGCTTCTTCCTCCACAACTGGTTCAACCATCTCAACTTCCGAACCACAAGATTCACACCAGACCCCAATCGACCCAAGATCATCATCTCTAATGGCTTCTCCATTATGAAAGCAAGTGAAGTTGTAATGCACTGAGTCATTCGTTCCGCATAGATTACAAACTAGGTTTGGTTCGCATTCCACAATCCATATGTTTCTCTGTTTCTTACTCATCGTTATCTCCCCTAAGTTTTTTGGTTATCAATTCCCAAGCGTCATCAATCTTCTTGGCTTCATCAGAATCCGGATCAATGGCATAATCAAAAACAGCTAACAGTGCGTTGTGAATTGTTCCCTCTGCTTCGGCTAGTTCTTCCTGTTCACGCCAATCTTCTTCTTCGTAGTAGGTGTTGCCATCATGGGACTCATGCGTGGCAATGTAGCCAATGAGATTGATGTAGTGGTGAGAAGGTCCATAGGACCACGCGCCCTCACACTCAGTGACAGACCAGATATGTGACTCATCGTAGCCACTATGCTTCTTGGCATCTGCTACAGTTGAGAAGTAATCGCCATGCTCATCCCTGATTTCTTCAAAGGGAAACTCTTTCTTATGAATTGTTTCTTCTTGAACAGACTTCATTGGAGTTGCCTGCCATTCATCACCAAGATAATCAATGGTCAGTATTTCATCCTCATGATAGGTGTGGTTGCGCATGAATTTGTTTACGGTCTTGACAAGTTCAACGAGATTGAAGGCTGGCTTCTCACAAGAGATACCGTCAGCCATTTGTATCGAATACCATTTAAGATCGCTCATGAGTTCTCCTTTTTTTGTAACCACTCTTGTAGCTTGGGTTGGAAGTAGGACAACAACCTAATGGTGTCATCAATGCCATCCGCGATTGCCAGATCTAATTCGGCAGTCATGTGCATGATCTCCTGACTCTCATATGCATTGCCTCGGTATAAACCGATCCAGATCTTTCCTTCAAAGTCAGTACCCGCATCACCATCCGTGACCATAATCCAATGGTCAGTATCAATCTTGCTTGTGAAGCAAGTGCAACCGCCTCCAGTGTCTTCAAGAATGAATCCATGATTCAACAGTATGGTTTCAAGTATGTCTTCAGATATTCCCTTGAAGAATACATGACCAGAAGGGTCAACCCACTTCAGGTCGTAGTCAAATTCATTCTGGATTCGTACTGTCTTGAGTGCCGAGATGAATGGCTCATCCAAGTTCCAGTCATCAGACTCTTCAAGTTCTTTCATGGTTACTATGCGA
>LULM01000952.1_pt1 | contig 28202 bp, 24 predicted proteins | sample 728151 | NCBI WGS metagenome assembly LULM01 (sample SAMN03860289, study PRJNA289734) | marine metagenome | biome: seawater column; feature: ocean; material: water; isolation source: Red Sea water column Station 149 - depth 200m | place: Saudi Arabia: Red Sea | collected 2011-10-15 | depth 200 m
GCGAATAGCCGCCGGTAAACACATTCACCGTCACCAGCGACAGAATGAATAGCGAAAACCGGCCTTCGACCGAACGGAAGGTGTGCCGAAAATCGAGAAGAAACAGGCCGAGGAGCCCGACCCAGAAGCTGAGATAGAGGGGGCTGGCCGCAAGGTCGAGATACTCGGCGCGGCGGTCGCCGATCAGGTTGAGGAGAGTTTCCCGCAACGGCCCGATCGCCAGCCCCATGACGACGCCGGCGCCCAAGACGAGGGCAAGGCGAACTTCCAGCGGCCAGCGCGACAAACGCCCGCCTTCGTCGGCGGTCATGATACACAGAATGTAGATTGCCAGAAAAATGACCATTGTCGTGTGGATCGTCGCCGCAAAAAGACAGAGCGCGAACGCCAGGACCGTCGACCGGCGAAAGAAAAGATAGACAATGTAGAGAATGCTTATAGCCAGAGCAGATCGAAGCTGAGAATAAGCCAAGTCAAATATCAGAGGATTTGCCAAAAATATAAGCGGCAGTATTCCACCGTTTCTATATACGACCAAAGCAGCAGTAATAACGCATATCGTCGTTATTATCTGAAAAAATGTTTGATAATGGAGAGTGATACTACCGTCTTGCAATAATTTCAGAATCATCCACCATGTATATTCTGACGTGAAATAGTCTATAACTGAAGAAAAATGGAAGTAATTAAGAAGATTGTCCCTGTAAACAATCTGATAGGTGTAGACCTCCCGATCCAGAAGGATGCCGCGCGTTCCAGACAGAATGATATCCGGCCACGGCAAAAGGGAGATGACCGCGGCCAATATCGCGGGGATGATATATGATCGGAAGTCGCGGGGAAGAAGCGCTTGATGCGCCGGATGGTTATTCATATTAACAGCGCCAATCGTCGCATTATTAATTCAAGGCATTGAAATGAAAATATTATTTCTGGTATCTTCAATGCTGGGAGGCGGGGCAGAACGCGTTGCAGCGCTGCTCGCCAATGCATGGTCGGCACGCGGCTATAACGTCACGCTGATGCCGACATTCTCCGCGCGGGGAGAATGCGTCTATCCATTGTCAGAATCGGTTCATCTGGACTTTCTCTCCGACCATTGCCCGCCTGCCGCAGGACGGCTGACGCGGCTCAGAATGCTTCGCCGGTTAATAAGAAGCTTCCATCCGGATGTCATCGTTTCATTTCTGCCGCATGTAAACTGCACGGCCGTCATCGCGGCGGCGGGGTTCGGCATTCCGGTCGTAGCCTGCGAGCGAACCTATCCCCCGCTTCTGAAGCCGCCGCTGCCGCTGATGTATCGCATCGGACGCCGGATCACCTATCCCCTGGCGTCGGCGCTGGTCGGCCAAACCGAAACCACCGCCCGATGGTTGCGGCGATTTTCGGGGCAAGCCTTGGTGACGGTGATCGCGAACCCCGTCGTCAATCCGCTGCCGTCCCAAGCGCCCTTCAAACGCCCCGACGATTTCGTGCCCCCGGGCCGAAAATTGATCCTGTGGGCGGGCAGAATAGACGAATCGAAGCGAGCGGAGCTGTTGGTCAAGACGGTTGCGCGGCCCGGCCTAATCGGGCCGGACTGGCATGTCGCACTGGTCGGCGACGGCCCCCTGCGGCCAGCGATCAAAGCCCTCATCGACAGCGAGGGATTGTCGGATCGCGTCACCCTGGCGGGTTTCGCCGGCAATCTGGGCGACTGGTATCAACGCGCCGATCTATATGTAATGACGACCTCTTTCGAGGGCTTCCCAAATACGTTGCTGGAAGCGCTTTCGCATGGCGTTCCCTCGATTGCGTTCGACGTCCTGACCGGGCCAGCAGAACTCAGCAAGGGCGGCACGCGCCTTGTCCTGCTTCCCGATGAAAATCACGTCGAGATGCTCGCCGATGCGTTGGAGTCGTTGACCGCCGACGCGGGCCGACGCGACGAATTGCGCCATGCAGCGCTCAAAACGAACGAAGATTATTCCGAGCAGGCCGTTCTGGCGCAGTGGGACGGCCTGTTCGCGAAAATCGTCAAGCCAGGCGGCGCGCGGGACCCGGAAGGCCAACTCGCCAATGGCGAACGCGCCTAGCGGGCGGCCCGCGCCCCGTCGCCGTTCCGGCGCGATAAGCAAAGCATCGGTGCAACGGCGTACCCGCCCACCGCTCGCTCGCAGAGCGCGCCGATCAGTGTGCCGGCGACAATAGCTCGTCGTAAAGGAAGGCTGCAAACCCAACGGGCCACGCACCGATCTTGATTAGCCAACCCACCACGGTCTTTGGCGGGTGACGGACCGTCCGGCCCGATCGCCACAAATGCAGGGCAAAGCGGGTATGGGTCGCGCCGATCTTGGCCACGACAATCGGCGCGCGAAACACCCAGCGCGGCGCATCCTTGTCTAGGAAATCCGCCGCCGCGAAACATTGCCCCTCGGCCAGGGCGCGCATCTTGCCGACAGTCTTTTGACTGTGGATGATCGAGTCCGTTTCGACGTGATAAATTCGCACCACATCGTTGACATAGCGGGTCCGGTATTTCCGCGCGATCGCGTTCCAGACAAGCCCTTCCCCGACCAGACCCTGGACAAACTCCGGGAACGGAAACTCACGGAGCACTTCGGTTCGCTGAAAGCCCCATTTTTCGCCGCCGATGCCGTCGCCGAGCGTCGATGACAATGTGTCGCTGTCATATGGGCTGGTCGGGTAACGGTCGCCGACGATCTTGCCGTCTTCGTCGATGCACAGACCGGTTACGCCGACATAGAGATTGCGTTCGGTTTCCGGAATCTCGAGCCAGCGGTCCCGAAAGGTCCGAAGGGCGTGGGGAGGTGCCGTATCGTCGCTATCCCAGCATAGAAAAAGTTCGGTGCGTGCTTCGCGAACTCCGCGATTGAACGCTGTCTTCTTGTGGCCGTTTGGTTGATGATAGTAACGGATCGGAAACGGGGCCTCGGCCACCCATGATTGGACGAGATCGGCGGTCCCGTCGGTCGATCCGTCGTCGACGATCACCCATTCGAAATCGCGGAAGTCCTGCGCCGCGATGCTCGCATAAACGCGGGGCAGCGTGTGCGCTCGGTTATAGGTCGGGGTGAAAATCGTGAATAGCGGTATCGTCATGCCAATTCCTCGTTGGGGTCAGGCGCCGCGCGGGATTGCCAGTGCGGGTGCCGGCCGAGCACCGCGCAATTGATGCCAAGCCTCCGGTAAACCTCCCGAAAGGCGAGTGCGCGATAGCTGACCAGCGTCGTAGCCGACGCAATCGCCGCACCGACGATACCAAAGTGCGGGATCAGGATCAGGCTGAGAACGACCGCTAAGACCAAGCTGATCCCCACCAGCACGGTGATCCGGTTATGGTGGCCGGTCATGTTGAGCAGAAACACCGGATCGCCGAAAAAGAAGGTGATGAAATTGCCGACCGCCAGAATCGAAAGCGCGGCCGCCGCGCCGGCATATTCGGGGCCGAAGACCATGACCAAAATTTCCCTTGAGAAAAGGGTCAGCGGAATCGCCGCGAACACACCGACCAACATGATGATGCGGCTGCTCTGCCGCACCAGCATTCGCAATCGGTCACGTTCGCCCGCGGCATGCAGACGGGCATATTCAGGGGCAAGCACGATCGTAGCGGCAGCATAGGAAAAGGCAACAAGCTGCCCGCCCTCGACCGCGACCCGATAAAGGCCGACCGACGCTTCGCTGGTTACCATCCCGAGCACTAGCAGATCGACCCGCATCAGAGCCATATAGACCAGCGCATTGACCATGAAGCCCAAGCCCGTCCGCATCAACTGTGCCGCGCTGCGCGCCTGCGCGACATCCTCCGCCGGATGATGTCTTACGATCGACCAGAGATGAAGCCCCGCGATACCCAGCAGCGTCAAGATCGCGACGAAACGTGCATCGACCACAATATCGGCATCATAGCGATCAAGCATCAGCATCGCAGCGGCACCGGAGCTGAGCGTCACGATCGACAACAGCATCGTGCCGTAAAATTGAAAGGCGAACGTCCGGCCAAGCCCTCGCAGAATGCCGATCGTCACCTCGAACGCGGCCGTGGGGACGATCAGCCACAACCCCAGCTTAATTAGCTGATTGAGGTGAGATTGCGGAAGGAATTGCAATATGATCTGGCCTATCGCCACGATCGCGAGCGCCGCGCTACCGACGAGGAAATAGCCCTTCAAAATCGTCGCCCGGATCGCGACCGGAGCGTTTGTTCCGCGCGCCGCGGCGATGTCGCGCGTCAGCAGCTCGGGCAATCCAAGCCTCGCGGGTAGCAACAGCAATCCAACGGCCGTTATGACAAAGGCATAGGCGCCGAACTCAGTAGGCCCCAACCACCGCGCAAAAACGATCCCCAGCCCGACCGCAACGGCGCGGTCGAGCAGGCTCACCGCCCCCACACCGGCCGCTTGTTGCAGGAAGGAACGCAATTGCATGTCGATGCCCCGGATCTGCGCAGGTTAAAGGCGCAAATCACTTTCGTCGACTCGCTTCCGTAAATTCGCGGTGCGCGACGGCCAGGACAATCGCATCATAATCGCCCGCGGCTGGATCGACGAGCGCGATCCCATATTCGTGCTGCGCCTCGGCCGCGTCGACCCACGGATCATGGACGTCTACCTTGGCGCCATATTGCTGGAACTCGCTGACGACATCGACGACCCGGGTGTTGCGGATATCGGGGCAGTTTTCCTTGAAGGCCAGCCCGAGCACCAGCACGCGCGCGCCCTGGACCGGCAGCCCGCGCTTTATCATCAACCGCACGACCTGGCTGACGATATAGCCGCCCATGCCGTCGTTGACGCGCCGCCCGGCCAGGATCACCTCGGGATGATAGCCGACCGCCTGCGCCTTGTGCGTCAGATAATAGGGATCCACCCCGATACAGTGGCCGCCGACCAGGCCCGGCGTGAATTTCAGGAAGTTCCACTTGGTTCCGGCCGCTTCGAGAACGCTGTGCGTGTCGATGCCGAGCCGGCCGAAGATGATCCGCCGCTTCGGCGACCTTGATGCTTTCGGCGCGGAACGTGCCCGCCGTGATGATCTGCGCATAGAGTCGGTCGACCCATTCGGCCACATCGGGTGTCGACCCGCTCGTCACCTTGCGAATCGTCGGCAGGCGGGGTTCCTTGTCGCCCGGATTGATCCGCTCAGGACTGTAGCCGGCAAAGAAATCGCGGTTGAAGACAAGACCGCTGACCCGTTCGAGGATCGGCACGCAATCCTCCTCGGTGCAGCCTGGATAGACCGTGCTTTCGTAGATCACGATATCGCCGCGCTTCAGAACGCGGCCGACCGTTTCCGAAGCCTTGACGAGAGGGGTCAGATCGGGGCGCTTATGCGCATCGATTGGCGTTGGTACTGTCACGACATAAACGCGCGCCTGCGCAAGCTCTGCGATATCGTCAGAAAACACCAGCTCGGTTGCTGCAGCAAGCTCGTCCGCAGTCGTCTCCAGCGTGTCGTCGCGCCCATTGCGGAGCGCCGCGATGCGGTCCCGGTTTATATCGAAACCGACGACTGGCCGGACGAGTCCGAATTCGACGGCGAGTGGCAAGCCGACATAGCCCAAGCCGATGACGGCGATGGACGCAGTGTCGAATTCGGGAAGCGGTGCAATCTGGTCGGACGTCATTTGCGGAAATATTCCCTGTACCAGGTGACGAATTGTTCAATGCCGTCGCGGAAGTCCGTTTGCGGACGATATCCAGTCAGCCGTTCGAGCAGGCTGGCATCAGCCCAGGTCGCTGGAACATCGCCCATCTGCATCGGCATCAGATTGCTCTTGGCCTTCCTCCCGAGCGAATGCTCGATCGCGGCGACGAAATCGAGCAACCGCACCTTGTCGTTATTGCCAATGTTGACGATGCGGAAGGGCGCGACCGGCGACAGGCTGTCTCCCGGCTCGATCTCCACCTTTGAAGCAGGACGTTCGGGCACAGCGTCAATCAGTAGCCGGATGCCGCGGACCAGATCGTCGACATAGGTGAAGTCACGATACATGTCGCCGCCATTATAAAGGTCGATTGGACGGTCATCGAGGATCGCATCGACGAACTTGTACAACGCCATGTCGGGGCGTCCCCACGGTCCATAGACGGTGAAGAACCGGAACATCGTCGTCGGCACGTCCCACAAATGTGCATGGGCGTGCGCCATAGATTCGGTCGCCTTCTTGGTCGCGGCATAGATGGTCAGCTGCGTGTCGGCCTTTTCATTTTCATGAAAAGGCATGTCGTCGTTTGCGCCATAGACCGACGAGGTCGAAGCCATCAGCAGGTGACCGACCTGGTTGCGCCGTGCCGCTTCCATAACATTGAAGGTTCCGATAACATTCGCCGACAGATAGGCGTGCGGATTTTCGAGCGAATAGCGCACTCCCGCCTGCGCGGCGAGGTGCACGATCACATCAGGCCTGAATTGATCGATCGACTCGTCAATCCGCTCGCGATCCTCCAGCATCGCCTCGACAGCGGAGAAATGCTGATTCTGCAGCAAAATCTGGTGGCGTCGGCGCTTCAACTCCACGTCATAATAATCGGTCATCCCGTCGAACCCGACGACTTCAAACCCCTCGGCGAGCAACAGTTTCGCCAAGTGAAATCCGATGAAGCCGGCGGTGCCGGTCACGAATATTTTACGGCGCATGCAATTCTCCATGGGGGTGGGTATCAAATAGAACTGGGTTGCGCCTTTTTGCCAAAGTCGCTTCACTCACGGCGCAGGCTGAGCCGCTCTATCGCAATGTCCGTGCCGACGGAGCTACTCTGGGCTCCGAATTCTAACGTCGCGCCATACCATGCGCATGAGCTGGTCGGGATCGTCAAAACAGCACTGCCGTTACCTTCGCCGATCGTGATGGGGGGGATCGGCGGACCCGCTCGGGTCGGTTCGGCGCAGGTCAGGCGAAACTTCAGCAGCGCATCGGGATTGGCAGCCAAGCCCGCTAAGCTCCATCGCAAGCGATAGACGCCGGGAGCGGAAATTTCTATCAGCTGGCGCGCTACCACGCCCGATGCGCCCGGCAGGCTGGATATCGCCAGGGTGCCCGCCTTGGAGTCGATCGTCGCCCCCACGTCACCGGTCTGAAGCAATTCCCATTCGAACGGAACGAAGCGGGGCTGATGGTTGAACATCGAACCGGCCAACAGTTCGCCGCTCGACGTCACCGACATGCCGAGACTGCTTGCAATATCACGCGCGAGCGCCGGGTGGCCCCGCTTCGCCAACTCGGCGATCAACTCGAAATCAGTCTTGCTCGGATTATTGACATTCCAAGGGGTCCCGGCGATCCGACGCCGAATTTCGCCCGCACGCACGAGCGCGTTTGGCACCCTCAGAACCGCATTCCAATAGTCCAGGCTCCATTTCGGGTTACGACCGAGCATTGGCACTAGAACATCGGAAGCCCCAGCGCTGGCAGTGCCGGCAGCCATTCGCTCAAGATACATATAACGGACTTCGTAATCGACTGACATCGCGCGCCCGAGAAGGCCCATCGCGCGTTGGGTCTGCTCCCGCTTCAACGCCTCGTCAATCTGCATCGCATTAACGAGATTGTCGCGCCGGCTGAGTTCCGCCGCGAGCTCGATCAGTCGCTCGGACTTGCGCTGCTTCCCGTCCGCAGCCAGCGACTGGATCAGGACCGACAGCGCGGGCGTGGCAAGCGGTTCAGCGGCAAACGCCTCCTGCGCTAACTGGCGCTCTAACGACCCTGGAGCGGATTCAGGATTCTTGACCAGCCGTGCCCCCTGCAGCGCGTGGCTAAGCGACGCCTTTGTCCATCCTTGCGGCGGGATACCAATCATAGCCGCGCGGCCGGGCGCCCGACGCTCGTAGACGATCACAGTCGACTGAGCCCAGACCACGCCCGCCGCCAGCAGGCCGGAACCGATCAGCAGAGAGAATTTAGCCGACATCTTCATAATTAATCGCCGCGCTTCGCCGTTCGCTCCGTTTACTCGCTGTTGCCGCGGCTTTTGTCTGCGCCATAGCCATAGCCGTAGCCGTAGCCGTAGCCGTAGCCATAGCCGTAGATTTCGTTGCGTCTGCCGACCTTGGTAACGAGCGCTCCAAAAATCTGTGCGTCGGTCTGCCGCAAGCGGTTGAGCGCCGACTTGATCGCGCGGGCGCTGCTACTCGAGGCGTCAATCGTGAAAATGACGCCCTCCACCGGCCGCGCGAGCAATGGCGCATCGGCAAGGCCGAGCACCGGCGGCGCGTCGAGAATGACATGGTCATAATCGCGCAGCAATAGCTCGACAAGCTCGCTGAGCCGCGACGAACTGAATAGTTCGGCGGCGTTCGGCGGCATAGGCCCGGCGAGAATATAGTCAAAGCCAAATTCAGGCGACGAAGCAATCAGTTCGCTCACCTTGTCAAATCCAGTCAGATAGTTGCTCAGGCCATTACGGTTATCGACGTCGAGCAATTCGTTGAGCGAGGGGCTGCGAATATCAGCGTCGATTAACATGACTTTCTTGCCCGTTTGACCGAATACGCTGGCTAAGCTCAGCGCCGAGCTGCTTTTTCCTTCGGCAGGTCGCGTGGAAGTCAGCATGAAGCTGCGCGGCGCGCCATGATTGGTAAGGAACGTCAAGTTGGTCTGCGCAGCGAAATAGGCTTCGTAGATCATCGACTTCTTGTCGAGGAGCAGCTCTTCGAAGGTGTCCGCGTCGACCTTGGGAATCGAACCCAGCAGCGGCAGGCCGAATCGGTCGCTCACTTCGCTCGGGTCGCGGATCGACTGATCGAGCTGTTCGAGCAGGAAAACCAGCGCCCCGGCCAGTCCGAACCCGGCGATCAACGCCAGCGCAACATTGAGGATTAGCTTGGGACTCGACGGACCAGGCGATGGCGTTGCCGTATCGACTACTGCAATGTTATTCGTCCCGACGCCGGCGGCGCCAATTTCCTTGTAACGCTGCAACAGGCCGTCATAAAGCTGGCGATTGGTATCGACCTCTCGTTGGAGGATGGCATATTCGATCGACCGGCGCTGCTGGTCACGATATTTGCCAGTCAGCCGGTCGAGTTCCGCCTGTAACTCTTTCTCGCGCTTCAATGCGCTCGCATAGCTCTCCTGATTGAGCGCACGCGAGCGTTGCGTTTCAGTCGACACGGACTGATTCAGCGCTGCAAGTTGTTCCTTTTTGGCGACAATTTCGGGATACTCTTCACCGAAAATCTTCCGCAGACGGGCAAGATCTGCCATCAATTCAGCGCGCCGCTGACGAAGGGCGCTCACTGCGGCGTTGCTCGACAGATCCGTCGACGAAACTGAACTGCTCAGTTGGCTTTCGGCTGCAATGCGAGCGTCGCGCGCAACTGAAAGCGCGGTGCTGATCTTTTCGACATCGGCTGCAACAAGTGTTCGGTCACCGATCGTCCGTCCTGTTCCTGGGTCGCTGCGGGTCTCGAGCGTAATGATGTCGTTGTTCGCCGCATAGGTAATCAGCTCGCGCTCCGAATCCTCAAGATTGCGGCGCAGCGAACCGATACGTTGCTCCAAGAACCGCCGCGCGTCACTCGTTGCAGAGAAACGGCGATCGAGATTAGCTGCAACGAACTGCTGGACCCACAGATTGGTCAACTTCGCGGAAAGCGTTGCCGAAGGCGTCGAGAAGGACATTTCCGGCTCGGACTGTACGAGCCGCAAGCGAGCGCGATTCCAGCAAGCTGTACTGAGTATTGAAAAAGGCGATCTCATTGGAAATCGTCTTTTCGCGCGCGCCCTCGACGTCGGTTTCCACTGGAGCTTGGGGAGAAATTTCGATCCGCGACGTGCTAGTATATAACGGCGTCATCAGGAAAGTGATGGCCAAGCCAATCGTTAGACAGGCCAGAATGCTGCCGATGACCCAAGCCTTACGATTCAATAGGGCGACAAAGGCTCTTTCGACCATATGCATGTCAAAAAGCCCGCCGCGATATGGCTCAGCCTCACCTCGCCGGTCGGCGGGACTCGCCGAACTTCCGATCGAGCGCGCGGTGTTTGGGGTATCCATCTTCGCTATCATCCGTTCAGAAAATACGATCGCGCGATCAATTGTTGTTGGTGAGATTGGTCAGGACAATGAGCGGAGTGCTGAGAAGCGTGGCCGCTTTGATCACATCCTCAAAAAGGCGGCGCTGCGAAGAATCGCCGACCACGATCACATCGTTCGGAAAAATCTCGGGGTCGGCGTAATTGCCGCGCCTGATTGCCTGCAAGTTATAGATCCCGACATACTGCTGGTTCTCGACCTTGCGGAACACCAGCACGTCGTCCCGCTTGGCCAACTCGGTCAGCCCGCCCGCCAGCGATACCGCCCGCATCAGGGTCTGTCGACCAACGAGTGGATACTGGCCTGGACGCTGTACTTGGCCATCGACGGTGACGGCCTGCGACAGTAGGTGAAGCGGGCTGGTCGCGGCCTTGAAGTTGACTGTAACCTGAGGATCGCGAACAAACCGCCCACGCAGCCTATCCTCGATCTCTCCAGCCAGTTGCGTGGGCGACTTGCCAGCGCCGTCTAGCGTTCCGATCAACGGGAACGAGAATTTGCCCTCGCCGTCGGTCAATATCTCGCGCTGAAGATCGGGAATGCCGTACACGTCGACCGAAAGCTCCGTAAAGGAGCCAACAAAGGTCTGTCGGGTTGCCTGTTGCGCATCGCGGCTCGTCGGCTGAGGAAGCGCGTCCAGAAGCGTCACCCCGCTGGCGGGGACAACCGCCACTGGCTGCTTTCCAGCGCAGGCCGCCAACCCGAGCAAAGTTAATGCGATTAGGCGATGCAAACGAGGCATATTCTTCTTTCAAGCCGAGAATCTTCGGTAAAGTCGTTCGCCCATAGGGCGAAACATCAGGTGGCGAAAGCAGCTTTAGTGCCGCGGTTGGTATTGAAAGCCTCCTCGCGGTGACGCACAAGGATGACGATAAGAATGGCCGCGACCATCATAATAGACGGCACGCGAAGAGGATAATCGACCGCCGCACCCGAGATGAGTACAGCAAATGTGGCCGCCACCGTCACTGTCTCGGCCATCTCCCCGCGCAACGGCACTCCGCGGGCGCGCGCGGCTGAAACCAATTGTAGCAAGATCCATATCGCGCCGCCGGCAAATATCAGCACGGCAGGCAGGCCGCCCTCGATGACGATCTGAAACCAGTCATTGTGTGCTTGGTTAAAATAGGCTTCGCGCAGCAGCGCGTCGGGCTCGACGATCTGATAGACGCGCGCAAACGATCCGAAACCCGCGCCGAGCAGCCAGACCTGCTTCATCAGTGCCGTGACCGTCGCCAGTGTAGCAATGCGAAACTCCTCGACGCCGTCACCCTGGAACAGTCGCCCAACCGTATTGTCGCGCCCGGAAAAGTAGAAGAGAATTCCGAGGCCGACAATAAGTACGAGCGGCAGGACATTGAGAGCAATCCGCCGCGCAACGGCACTCCGCGGGCGCGCGCTACTGGCGGCACCGCATATCAATCCCATCCGCGAGCCGATTACCAGCGTGAACAGTAAGAAAAGCACTATGCTGGCGGCCAGCGCGGGGACAACGAGCGGGCGTCCGTTTCGGCGCAATATCTCGTTCGATATCAGCCATCCAGCTGCGAGGATTGATATAGAAAGCAGAAGCGCATGATGATTGCGATTGGCAAAAAGGCCGACCGGCGACGTGTCATTAGTAATCCGATACAGATAAAAAACGCTGCGCGGTCCGCCCATAATCTGCAACAGCCCGAACACCACCGACGCGAGACCAAAAGCCCAGATCGCCCACCACAGCCGAACTCGCTCGGCTGCCGGTAGCGCCGCGGCCACCAGAAATGCGGCAAAGGGAACACACAGCGACAGCAAGCTGTTCATCGTCAGCGAAGGCGCCATGCTGATCGGGCGCCAGTGCTCGGGCGCGCCAAGCAATTGGTCGATCTCCCAAATCGGCCCACGCAGCGGCAGCGATGCCCAAAGGCTAGGCGGAAGAGGCGTCAGCTGGATGCCCATCCACACCGCCAGCGCCGCGATCAGCGCAAGCGGAACGCGAAGGCCGGTCAAGGCCCGGGACGGCATCAGCGCGATCGACACGGCCGCGAACAAAATCGACGCGGCGCGAAGAAGCGGTGCCGAGGAGATGTCATAACGCGACCCTCCCCCCATCAGGGCGACGATCGCCACAAAGGCGCCAACCATCCAGATAGCCCGGCGAATGGTCAGATCATCCAGCCTTGCCATCTTCGTCTTCGGCTTCATCAATGCGTCCATTCAAAATTCAGATTTGGTATCAGCTACGCGCTCGAGCCAGCTAAGCCAAGCCCGGATCGAGGTGACGAAGGCGGCAATGAGCTTCTCCTATTGGGGCTCAGCGTCCGCCGTGTCGAGAAACCAGCGTTCGCTTCCCTCCAGTCCAACGGCTGTCAAGCGGCCCGTTAGATATGCGCCGGTGTCGATGCCGATGCGTCCACGCGCCTCATCGACGCCATCCGAAATCGTATGGCCGTAAACTACGGTTGCGCCATGATCATGCTCGCCATCGATAAACTCGTCACGAATCCAACGCAAATCCGACAATTGCTGCCGATCGAGCGGGATGCCAGGCCGGACGCCGGCATGGACGAACACATAATCTCCGATCTGAACCATATCTTCGCCGCGCCCCAGAAAATCGATGTGCGATTGGGGAACCAGATGCGGCAGGCGCTCGGCAACCTCTTCAAAGTCCGCTGCGGCATAGGCGGCATCGTCGCACCAATAGCTTCTTATGGTCGCATCGCCGCCGATCCGGATAAAATAGCGCACGCGCCGCAAGTCGCCCGAAAGCGCGGACAGAAAACATTCCTCATGATTTCCGATGAGAAGAGTCACCTTGTCGAACGGAGCCCCGATGCGGATCGCGCGCTCGATGACAGATGCAGAATCGGGTCCGCGATCGACGAGGTCGCCGAGCAGGATTAGCGTCGTTTTCGCCTGGCCTCGGCCGGCGTTGTCGGCCTCGATCTTCGCCAACAATTGCTCGAACAGATCGTCACGACCATGAATGTCCCCGATCGCATAAACTCGCTCGCCAGCGGGCACACGCGGCTCCGCCGCGCGCGAACCGCGCTCTTCGCCTCGCCGGCGCTTCAGAAAACCAAGTAAGGACATATGGGGCTTTACGAGTAGAACTCTGAAATTACAGACAAATGCATCACCTGCCGCCCCCCTCGATGGCATGTGTTACGGCCCACGGGAGGCGTATCCGATCGTTTCGAACCAGAATTCCGCGAACGGCCGGGCGAATAGTGGCAAGTTAAGCCAGCGGCAAGAGCTTTGCGCCGAAGCTATCAAGATGTTTCCCGTGATTCACGCGCTTCAGCGCACCAACGGCATCGACGTTCGTGTCTGCGTGACCGCCCAGCACCGCGAGATGCTCGACCAGGTTCTTGCAATAGCCCGAATCATTCCCGACGTCGATCTCGACATCATGACCCCGAGCCAGTCGCTCGATGCCCTTCTCGCGAGACTGGTCACCGGACTCGGCGAGACTTTCGACACAGAAAGGCCGGACCGCATTCTCGTTCATGGCGATACATTGACAACAATGGCAGCAACGCTCGCCGCCTATTTCCGCAAGATACCTGTCGGCCATGTCGAGGCGGGGCTGCGCAGCGGAGATATCTATCATCCCTGGCCCGAGGAGGTAAATCGCAAGGTCACAGGCTCGGTCGCCGACCTGCATTTCGCCCCGACCGAGACCGCCGCCGCTGCGCTGCGTTCGGAGAATGTGCCGGACGAGCGGATTCACATCACCGGCAACACCGTCATCGATGCCCTGCTCGCAACGAACGCGCGCATCAACGAAGACCCGTCGCTCGCAGCTGGCCTCGATCCGCTGGTAAAACGATATGCGAGGAAGCGGATCATCGCCGTCACCTCGCATCGGCGCGAGAATTTCGGCGAGGGGATGCGCGCGATCGCCGAGGCGATCGCAGCCATCGCCGCGCGCCCCGACGTCGCGGTGATCTTTCCCGTCCACCCGAACCCGCAGGTCCGCAGCGCGATGGAGCCGCTGCTCGCCGCGCTTTCCAACGTCGCGCTGATCGACCCGCTCGATTATCCGCATTTCGTGCGCCTGCTCGCCGAAGCCGATCTCGTGCTGACCGACAGCGGCGGCGTGCAAGAGGAAGCGCCTTCTCTCGGCAAACCAGTGCTCGTCATGCGCGAGACGACCGAGCGACCCGAAGGCATTACGGCAGGCACGGCAAAGCTCGTCGGCACCGACAAGGACCGTATCGTTACCGAAATTTTCAGCCTTTTGGACGATAGCGAAGCCTATTCGGCGATGGCCCGCGCGCACAATCCGTTCGGCGACGGCCTCGCTGCCCAGCGAATTGCGGAGATTGTCGCGCGTGCCCATTGATACCGACCAGCAAGTTACCGTCCTCGGCCTCGGCTATATCGGGCTGCCGACCGCGGCGCTGATCGCGCGATCGGGCTGCCAGGTCACCGGCGTCGATGTCAGCGAAAAGGTCGTTGAAACGGTCAACAGCGGCAAGGTGCATATCGAGGAAGTCGATCTCGATGGTCTCGTCCAGGGCGTCGTTGCACGCGGTGCACTCATCGCTTCGACCGAAGTCGCTCCCGGCGACAGCTTCGTGATCGCCGTGCCGACGCCGCACGACGCCGATCATCGCCCCGACATCAGCTATGTGCTGGCTGCAGCCCGCGCGATCGCGCCCAAGCTGCAAGCCGGCAATCTTGTCATCCTCGAATCGACATCACCAGTAGGCACGACCGAAAAGGTCGCCGCGCTGATCGCCGAACTGCGCCCCGACCTGAAGGTGCCAGGCGCGTGCGCCGGTGCCGCCGACATCTTCATCGCCTATTGTCCAGAACGTGTCCTGCCCGGCCGCATACTGGTTGAGCTGGTCGATAATGACCGCTGTATTGGCGGTATCACGCCGCGCTGCGCGCGCCGTGCGATGACCTTCTACCGCCAGTTCGTGCGCGGTGCCTGCATCACGACATCGGCGCGCGCCGCCGAAATGGTCAAGCTCGTCGAAAACAGCTACCGCGACGTCAACATCGCCTTCGCCAATGAATTGTCGATGATGGCCGAGGAAATGGGCGTCGATGTCTGGGAGGTGATCCGCCTCGCCAACCGCCACCCGCGCGTCAACATCCTTCAGCCCGGCCCCGGCGTCGGCGGCCATTGCATTGCCGTCGATCCCTGGTTCCTCGTTCATGGGGCGCCCGATCACAGCCGCCTGATCCGTACCGCCCGCGAAGTCAATCTCGCGAAGACCGCGCATGTCATCGGTGCCGCCGAAATGCTGGTGTCGCAGCACCCTCAGGCGCGCGTCGCTTGCCTCGGCCTCGCCTTCAAACCGAACATCGATGATTTCCGCGAAAGTCCTGCGGTCGAGGTGGCGGCAGCCCTCGCTCGCCGCTTCGGCAAGCAGGTCGACATCGTCGAGCCCTATGCGCGCGGCCTGCCGGCCGATTTCGCCGGCACCGGATCCGAACTCATCGACCTCGATACCGCACTCGCGAAGTGCGACCTGCTGATCGTGCTCGTCGATCACGACCTGTTCAAATCGATCCCGCTCGAAGAACGGTCGGACAAGATTGTCTATGACACGCGCGGTCTCTGGCTCGACCAGCCCGGCGGGAGCACCCCTAACCGGCTCAATCGCGCCGCTTGATACGCGCGGTCGCTTGACGTCCTCGCGCGCGCGACACATGACATTGTGATGTTGACCCGCCTTCCGCCGCATATCGTCGAAAAGCCGTGGGGACGGACCGACATTCCCGCGGCATTCGGAGACTTCGGCGAACGGCGCATCGGCGAGATATGGTTCGCGCATCCCGACGGCGATGCGGCGCCGCTGATGATCAAATTCCTGTTCACCTCCGAGCGGCTGTCGATTCAGGTTCACCCCGACGATGTCCGCGCACGCGCCGCCGGACATGCGCGCGGCAAGGACGAATGTTGGCTGATCCTGGGTGCCGAGCCGGACGCCGAACTTGGCCTCGGCCTGAAAGCCCGCGCAGACGTGGCCGCACTTCGCGCCGCGGCGCAGGATGGATCGATCGTCGACATGATCGATTGGCGGCCGGCACACGCGGGCGAATTCTTCTATAATGCGGCGGGCACGATCCACGCGATCGGCGGCGGGCTGACCTTGGTGGAGGTGCAGCAGAATGCCGACTGCACCTACCGCCTCTTCGATTACGGCCGGCCGCGCGAACTGCACCTCGATGACGGGCTTGCGGTTGTCGACGCTGCGCCGTCGCACGGCGCGCCGCATTGCGCGATCGACCCGGCGGCGAACAAGCGCCTTGTCGATGGCCCCCCCTTCCATCTCCTGCATCTGGCGGCGCCTTTCGATCGCGACCTTGTCGGACCGACCGGGCAAAGCCTGACGCTCGTTCCGCTGGCCGACGGCTGCAGCATCGACGACGAACCTTTGCCGTTCGGGGCAGTCGGCCTGCTCGAAGACTTATCTTCGCTCGAAATGGCGCCCGGCGCCCGCGCGCTGCTCTGCTGGGCCGCCTGATCGCCCCCTCCCCTTGCGGCCCGGCGCCGCTTTACCCATATCGCGCCGCATGACCCAATCGATCACGCACCGTGACGCGCCCTGGCACGGAACCACCATCCTCTCCGCCCGCAATGCAGAAAAGGTTGTCGTAATCGGCGACGGTCAGGTGTCGATGGGCCAGACGGTGATGAAGCCCAATGCCCGCAAGGTCCGCCGCCTTCACGACGGCAGTGTGATCGGCGGCTTCGCGGGTGCGACCGCCGATGCCTTCACCCTGTTCGAACGGCTCGAGGCCAAGCTCGAGCGCCACAATGGTCAGTTGCTGCGCGCCGCTGTCGAGCTCGCCAAGGACTGGCGCACCGACAAATATCTGCGCAATCTGGAAGCGATGATGATCGTCGCCGACAAGGAAGTGACGCTCGTCATAACTGGCAACGGCGACGTCCTCGAACCGCTCGGCGGCACCGCAGCGATCGGCTCGGGCGGCAATTTCGCGCTGTCGGCCGCGCGCGCACTCGCCGATTATGAAAATGACCCCGAGGTGCTGGTAAAAAAGGCGATGCAGGTCGCCGCCGAGATCTGCGTTTACACCAACGACCAGACCACGCTCGAAACCATCGAAATTCAGGCATAATATCATGAACAAGGATTTGACTCCGAAGGCGATCGTCGCCGCGCTCGACACGCACATCATCGGCCAGAAGGATGCCAAGCGCGCGGTCGCCGTCGCGCTGCGCAATCGCTGGCGCCGCCAGCAGCTCGCCCCCGATCTGCGCGATGAGGTCAGTCCCAAGAATATCCTGATGATCGGCCCGACGGGGTGCGGCAAGACCGAGATTTCGCGCCGCCTGGCCAAGCTCGCCGATGCTCCCTTCATCAAGGTTGAGGCGACCAAATTCACCGAAGTCGGTTATGTCGGCCGCGACGTCGAGCAGATCGCGCGCGACCTGGTCGAAGAAGCAGTGCGGCTCGAGAAAGATCGCCGCCGCGGCGCGGTGCGCGCGGCCGCCGAGGAAGCCGCGATGGAGCGCCTCCTCGACGCGCTGACCGGCAAAGGCGCCAGCGAAGCCACGCGCCAGAGCTTCCGCCAGCGCATCCGCGAAGGTCATCTCGACGACAGCGAAGTCGAGATCGAGGTCTCCGACGCGCCGGGCATGCCCTTCGATCTGCCCGGCCAGCCCGGCCAGATGAGCATGATCAATCTGTCCGACATGCTCGGCAAAGCGATGGGCGGCCTGCCCAAGAAGCGCCGCAAGATGAAGGTCATCGACGCCGCAACCCGGCTGATCGAGGAAGAGCAGGACAAGCGGCTCGATCAGGACGATGTCGCGCGCGTCGCGCTCGCCGATGCCGAGGCCAATGGGATCGTGTTCCTCGACGAGATCGACAAGATCGCGGTCAGCGACGTGCGCGGTGGCTCGATCAGCCGCGAGGGCGTCCAGCGCGACCTGTTGCCGCTTATCGAGGGCACGACCGTTGCGACCAAATATGGTCCGATGAAGACCGATCATATCCTCTTTATCGCCAGCGGCGCGTTCCACGTCGCCAAGCCCAGCGACCTTCTCCCCGAATTGCAGGGCCGTCTGCCGATCCGCGTCGAATTGGGCGCGCTCAGCGAGGAAGATTTCGTTCGCATCCTCAGCGAAACCAAAGCGGGTCTGCCTGAGCAATATGCCGCGCTTCTCGGAACCGAAGGGGTCACGCTGAGCTTCACCGCCGATGCAATCGCACGCGTCGCCCGGCTCGCGGCCGAGGTGAACGAAAAGGTTGAAAATATCGGCGCCCGCCGACTCCAGACGATCATGGAACGGCTTGTCGAAGAAGTGAGCTTCACTGCCGAAGACATGCCCGACACCACGCTCGAAATCGACGCCGCCTATGTCGACAAGCAACTCGCCGATGTCGTTGGCGATACCGATCTCAGCAAATATGTGCTTTGACGACTAGCTGCCCACCGTCGGATGGCGGCAGGAGCCGCCCCTCGTAATTGCGCGGAAAAAAGCGGGCGGTTTCAAACCGCCCGCTCTTTTGTCGCTTATGTCGTGACCTGTCAGCTGATCTTCTTCGCCGCGGCCGAACCGAGGCGAAGATCAACGCCCATTTGAACATGCTGAATTCCTTTCGACACCTAATCATCCGGATTCGCGCGCTTTGTTTCGCGGGAACTGAGAATTGAACGAATGAGCGGCAGCGAATGTTCCGCGCCCCGTCCTCGCGTCCGCACGTCGGCTTTTCCGCCAATCCGGAATCCGCTTCCTTTCGGCCTGTTGTTTGCGGAACTTCATTTGACTTTCGCGCGTCCACAATGCGAGAACGAGGCGACACGGTCGAAACGGGTTGCAAGCGACCGGCACGGAGACAGTAATGGCAGATGAGGACGTCGCCCCGCAGCAGGGCGAGTTGGCGATCACGCGCACCGGCGACCGGCTTCGCCTAGCGCGCGAGGCGGCAGGGCTTTCGCTCGCCGACATCGCGACGCGTACGCGCGTGACCCAGCGGCATCTTCAAGCCATAGAAAACTCGGAATTTTCGGAACTTCCGGGCCGAACTTATGTCACCGGCTTCGCCCGCGCCTATGCTCGCGCGCTTGATCTGCCCGAGGCCGAAATCGCCGCCGAGCTTCGCCGCGAACTCGACGAGGATGAATATGGCGCGCGGCCGCTCTACGAAGCCTATGAGCCGACCGACCCCGCCCGCCTGCCGACCGCACGGTTGACCTGGACGCTCGTCATCGTCGCGCTCTTGCTGGTCTCGGCCTATGGCGTGTGGCGCTTCCTGTCGGTCGAACCCGACGAGGCGCTGATCGCTGCACAAAATGCCGACGCCGACGCGTCAGAAGCTCCTGCAGCCGCTACTCCGGCGGCAGGCGCTCCCAAGGCGGGCGCGCCGAACGCGGCAGTGCCGGCGAACGCCCCCGTCGTGCTTACCGGCCTTTCCGAAGTGTGGATCGGGTTCGACGATGCCGCGGGCAAGACCGAAAATTGGCGCACGCTCGACGCCGGCGAGACCTATGAGGTTCCCGCAGCCTATATCGAGCAGTTCACGCTGCGCACGAGCCGCCCGCAGGCGCTCAAGATCACCGTCGGCGGCCGCGACGTCGGCGCGACCGGCCCCGCCGATACGCTCGTCAAGGGAATCTCGCTCAAACCCGCTGACCTCGTGGCACGCGCCGAAGGAAGCGGCGGCACCGCGACGGTGCCGCTGCCCAAGGCGAAAGGCGCCCCCGAGCGCCCCTGATTCCCCTCGGTTCCCGACGGATCGACGCGGCCCCGCGCCGAAATGGGTTTGCGTATCCGCCGTTTGCCGCGTTATGAGAGCATAGAGACAAGATAGTTAACTGGTGGGGGCCGCACGGCAGATGAGGAAGGTACACGGGTCTTTGATCGGCGCGGCGATGATCGCGCTGACAGTGGCGCCTGTTGCTCAGGCGCAGGACGCCGGGATCGACAAGCGCGTCGAGCGACTGGAAAAGGAAATGCGGGCGGTCCAGCGCTCGGTATTCCCGGGCGGCAGCCCCGCCTTCTTCGAGGGCGAGATCGCGCCCGACAACAAGCCTGGCGAACGCGCGAAGGGCAATGCCCCCGTCATCGACCTCACCGCGCGCGTCGACGCGCTCGAAGCCCAGCTTCAAACGCTCACCGGCCAGACCGAGCAGAACAGCTATCAGCTTCGCGAGCTCGAAAAACAATTCACTGCCTATAAGGCCGAAATGGAAAAGCGCCTCGCCGCCCCCGCCATCGGCGGTGAAACGCCGGCCAGCCTGCCGCTCAGCTCGACATCGGGGACCACCAAGCCCGCCACGGTGACACAGGCGTCGACGACCACGACGACCAAGAAACCTGCAACGACGCCCGCCGCGAGCAAACCCGAACTCTATCCCGAGGCGCAGGCGCAGCTCAAACAGGTCGTGGCAAAATGGCCGAAGAGCAACCAGGCAAGCTATGCGCAGAACCTGCTCGGGCGCGCCTATCTCGATGAAGGCAAGCCCAGCCTCGCCGCCGTCGCTTTCTATAATAATTACAAGGATCGGCCGAGCGGGCCCCGCGCGCCGCACAGCCTGATGTATATGGGAGTAGCGCTCGACAAGCTCATGGTCGCTGCCTTCTGCGCGCGTGAACATATTCCCCACGCGACGCTGACGCCGGATCGTCCAATCGCGGGCTCGCTGCAGGCCGCGGCGCGAACGGCGCGCTATGATCTGCTCGACGGCTGGCGCCGCGAACAGGGAATCGACTTCATCGTCACCGCGCACCATGCCGATGATCAGCTCGAAACGATGATCATGCGGCTCAACCGCAGCAGCGGCGTCGGCGGCCTCGCATCGATCCGCGCCCGCAACGGCCAGGTTTTGCGCCCGCTGCTCGGCTGGCGGCACATGGATCTGACTCGGCTCGCGCTCGACCAGGACATTCCGTTCGTCGACGACCCGTCGAACAGTGACGAGCGCTTCGACCGGGCGCGGCTGCGCCATGCGCTGCGCTATCAGTCGACGATCGACGCCGAAGCCCCCGCGCGCTCGGCGCGCTGGCTCGCCGAAGCCGACGAGGCGCTCGACTGGGCTGTCGACCAGGCGATCACGAGCTGGCCCGAGGTCGACGACACGGCCGTCATCCGCGATCTCGGCTATCCGCCCGAGCTTTTCCGCCGCATCGTCATGCGCCGCCTGTCGCATGCCGACCCGCGACTCGTGCTGCGCGGCGTCACCCTCGACACGGTCATTGCGGCGATGCGCGAGGGCCGGCGCGCAATGGTCGGCAGCCTGTTGATCGACGCCGCGGGCGAGCGCGACGGCTCAATCTGGCGCATTTCCTCGGCGCCGCGGCGGAAAAGCTGAATTTATCGCGCTTGGCGCATTGTCATTTAACCGGATATTCCTATCTTGCAGCCTATGGTCGCGGCTTCTCGCGATGCTGGCGTTGATTGGGATATTCTCCGAATGCAGGACGACAAGGAACCGCAGGGCAACCCCTGGATGAAGAGCGTGATGATCTGGAGCGGCATCCTGCTTGCCATGCTCCTTGTCGCGTCGATGTTCGGCGGCGCCTCGCAGGGCACCGGTTCGCCGATGGCCTATTCGGAATTCCGTGAGAAGGTTCAGGAAGGCGCCGTGAAGGAAGTCGTCCTCTCCGATGACCGCGTTTCCGGCAAGCTGAACAGCGGCGAAAGCTTTTCGGCCAATATCGTCCGCGATCCCGAACTGCTCAAGCTGCTCAACGACAATGGCGTCAAATATGACGGCAAGCCGACCGATCAGGGCAATATCTGGGTCTATCTGCTGATCCAGGCGCTGCCCTTCATGCTGATCCTCGGCATCGCTTTCTTCGTTTTCCGCCAGGTTCAGAAAAACAACGGATCGGGCGCGATGGGCTTCGGCAAGAGCCGCGCCAAGATGCTCACCGAGAAGCAGGGCCGCGTGACCTTCGACGATGTCGCGGGCATCGACGAGGCGCGCGAGGAGTTGCAGGAAATCGTCGAATTCCTGAAGGACCCCACCATGTTTGTCGGCGTGGGCGCGAGCCGAGTGCGCGACATGTTCGAGCAGGCCAAGCGCAATGCGCCGTGTATCGTCTTCATCGACGAAATCGACGCGGTCGGCCGCCATCGCGGTGCCGGCCTCGGCAACGGCAATGACGAGCGCGAACAGACGTTGAACCAGTTGCTCGTCGAAATGGACGGCTTCGAGGCGAACGAGGGCATCATCATCGTCGCCGCGACCAACCGCCCCGACGTGCTCGATCCGGCGCTGCTGCGTCCGGGCCGCTTCGACCGCCAAGTCGTCGTCCCGCGCCCCGACATCGAAGGCCGCCAGAAGATCCTCGAGGTTCACACGCGCAAGAAGCCGCTCGCGCCCGATGTCGACCTGCGCCGCATCGCGCGCGGTACGCCCGGCTTTTCGGGTGCCGACCTCGCCAATCTTGCCAACGAAGCCGCACTGCTCGCGGCCCGCAAGGGCAAGCGCCTGATTGCGTCGAGCGAGTTCGAGGAAGCCAAGGACAAGGTGCTGATGGGCGCCGAACGCCGTTCGATGGTGATGACCGAGGACGAAAAGAAGGCCACCGCCTATCACGAGGCCGGCCACGCGCTCGTGTCGATTCACGTCGAGCATAATGATCCGCTGCACAAGGTGACGATCATCCCGCGCGGCCGCGCGCTTGGGGTCACGTGGAACCTGCCCGAACGCGACCGCTATTCGATGAGCATGAAGCAGATGAAGGCGCGCCTCGCGCTCTGCTTCGGTGGCCGCATCGCCGAACAGCTCATCTACGGCAAGGACGAGCTCAATACCGGTGCGTCGAACGACATCCAGCAGGCGACCGACATGGCGCGCTCGATGGTCATGGAATATGGCATGTCCGACAAGCTCGGCTGGCTGCGCTACCGCGACAATCAGGACGAGGTCTTCCTCGGCCACAGCGTTTCGCGCGCGCAGAACATGTCGGAAGAAACGGCCAAGCTGATCGACGCCGAAGTTCGCCGCCTCGTCGAGGACGGCGAGAAGACGGCGCGCAAGGTGCTCACCGACCATCTCGACGAGCTGCATCTGCTTGCAGGAGCGCTGCTCGAATATGAGACGCTCTCGGGCGAGGAAGCGCGCCGAGCGATCAAGGGCGAGGACATCGGCCGCGACAGCGACGCGAACAAGCCCGGCGCCCCCATTCAGGGTCATGCCGGCGGCCTGCCGCAGATCAAGCGCAAACCGCGCCCCTTCGGTGACACGCATCCGCAGGGCGCGTGACGACCGTCGATTCAGCCGGTATTCAGGGCGCCGAAGGAATTTCGGCGACATGACGAACGGCAGGATGCAGCGCATGGGACTGGTTTCGGCGGCTCTGGCCGCCGGGCTGGTTTTGACCGCAGCGTCGCCTGGCGACATGAGCGTCGCGACCTTCCTGCAGCGCGCCGAAGCGTTGCAGCGGCTTGGGCCGCTCGCACTCGCCATGCCCGAGACGGACCAGCTCAAGGGCGAGGTCATCGCGGCAGGCAAGCGCTATCAGGCGCGGATTGAGGCCGACCGCAAAGCGGGACGCAAATCGGCGAGCTGTCCGCCGAAAAGCGGCACGCTGACCCCCGAGCAATGGCTCGCGCATCTTCGCACCTATCCGCCGCAGAGCCGCAGCCGCACGACGATCAACATGGCGTTCGACGGGTTGATGCGGAAACGCTATCCCTGCCCCGCGTTACCAAGCCGATTTCCAACATTCTAAGGACCAGATGATGCGCGGCAGGCTTTTCGCATATATTCTCGCGGCGGGCCTTGGCGCCGCCGCGCCCATGGTCGCCGCACAGGAAAAGGGTGCGCTGACCTCGACGGTGGAACTCGAGAAGGTGAGCGGCGCCGACAGCGGCAAGCCCGTCCAATCCTACGTCGCCCCGGACGTTGTCGTTCCCGGCGACCGCGTGCGCGTCACGCTGCTGTTCGCCAATCCCGGGTCCAGCCCGGCGACGGGGGTTCGCATCGTCAACCCGATCCCCGCAGGGCTGGTCTTCGACGGCACCGACGACCGCGCCGATTTCAGCGTCTCGGTCGACGGCGGCAAGAGCTTCGGCGATCTTGCGGGACTCACCCTCCCCGGCGCCGATGGGTCGCCGCGCGCGGCGACCGATGCCGACGTGACCCATGTCCGCTGGCTCTGGAGCACCGCCGTTCCGGCAGGCGGATCGCGCTCGGTTGCCTTTTTCGGCCGCGTCAAATGATCGACGTACGGGGCGCGGCGCAGGCATGACCATCTATTGCGACGAATCGGGCGGCCTCAACGCCGGCGCGATGACTTTTGCCGCTGTGATGCTTACCCCCGAAGCCGCGGCGCAAATCCATGCCCGCTTTCGCGCCGTGACGGGCCTGCGCGGCGAACTCAAGGGCAGCCGTATCAGCCTGACCGAGCGCGCCTATCTCCTCGAACTTTTCGACCGGGCGGGCGGACGCGCCTGGGTAGCCGTCGCCAAACGCGCGCAGCTCCAGCCGCCGGCCAACGGCCAGCCGACAAGCGATCTTGCGCTCTACGCGGCGCTTCTCGATCTCGCGATCGGAAGCTGGCTTCCCGAAACCGCCGCTCGGACGGGGTGCAGATCGCCGATGTCGTCGCGAACAGCCTCTATAATGTCGAGGTCGCGTCACCGCGTGCACGGCGCATCGGCATCATTATCGAACCGATGCTCGCCTCGCGCGCGATCCGTGTCGCCGAGCTTACGCAGCTTCCCTGAGCGTCCCGACCGAGATGCCGCAAAACGAAAAAGGGCCGCGGTTTCCCGCGGCCCCTTCGGTGATGCTTTCGTCAAGTTCTTCGTAATCTTTGCGATTTTCATCCGGAAAAAGTAACTGAGTCACTCCTGCACGCCTAGCCGCAATGGTTTTTACCGGGTTCTTGTCGCGATCGCGATCGATGGTCAGCTCCGAGCCGCCCGAAATTTCGCGGGCGCGATGCGCCGAAAGCAGCACCAGATCGAAACGGTTGGGAACTTTGTCGACGCAATCTTCGACGGTAACGCGGGCCATCTTGTTTCCTTAGATGAGGAGAGGCCAGCCCGATGGGCATGGCGGCAAGCGCTGCGCGCTAGCAGGCGGCACCCGATATGTCAACAAAACCGGGGCGCTTGCGGCGCTTCGCGGCTCCTGCTTATGACAGGGGCAGGATGACCGAACCCCCTGCCCCTGCCCGCGACGGATTGCATTGGAGCGCCGATGTGGCGGGGCACCGAATCGAGCTGCTGTTCGACGGCGCCGCGCGGCTCGAACGATTGCTCACCCTGATCAATGGCGCGATCCGCAGTATCGACCTCGTCATGTATATCTTCGAGGGCGACGGCGCAGGGACCGACGTTCTCGACGCGCTTGCCCGCGCGGCGCAGCGTGGCGTCCGCGTGCGCGCGGTCATCGACAGTTTCGGATCGTCGAATACGTCCGACAGCATCTTCGTGCCGCTGCGCGACGCGGGCGGCGAAGTGACCTATTTCTCGCGCCGCTGGCGTTCGAGCTATCTGATCCGCAACCATCAAAAACTGATCCTGATCGACGGCGATACCGCGATCACCGGCGGCTTCAACCTATCCGACGACTATCTGAGCGCGCCGCGCGCCGACTGCTGGTTCGATCTGGGGATGATCCTGCGCGGGCCGAGCGTCGCGCGCGCCGTCGAGTGGTTCGCGCAAATCCGCGACTATGCCGTCAACCACGACGGCAAACTCCTCATGCTCCGACGGCTGATCCGCGAATGGCCGGTCGAAAACGGCGCCGTGACCTGGCTTGTCGGCGGACCGACGCAGCGTCTCTCACCATGGGCGCGCGCCGTGCGCGCCGATTTGGGCGGAGCGCGTCAACTCGACATGGCGATGGCCTATTTCTCACCGACGCAGGGCATTTTGCGCCGGCTCGGGCGCGTCGCGCGCTTCGGGCGCGCGCGTTTCGTCATGGCGAGCAAATCGGACAATGCCGCAACGATCGGCGCCTCGCGTCTGCTCTACGGCTATCTTCTGCGCAAAGGCGGGGCGGTTTGGGAGTATCGGCCGTGCAAATTGCACATGAAGCTGATCGTCATCGACGACATCGTCTATATCGGATCGGCCAATTTCGACGTGCGAAGCCTGTTCGTGAATGTCGAGATCATGGTGCGGATCGCGGATCCCCATTTTGCAGAGCGCATGCGCGGTTTCGTCGCAGGACTCGAAGAGGATTGCGACGTAATTACCGCCGAAACGCACAAGGCCCGCGCCGGCTGGCTGACCCGGCTGCGCTGGACGCTTGCCTGGTTCGTGGTCGGTGTGGCCGATTATACGGTATCGCGGCGGCTGAATTTCGGGCTCGCCGAACCCGATCCCGAGCTTTGAGGGCTCAGTCTTTCCAGCCCCAGAACAGGAAACAGGGCGGGACATTGACCCATTCGAAGGCGTTGTCGATGCGCTTGAAATGTGCCGCGAGAAAATCGCGGGCGCGGGCACGGAACTGATAGACGAGGAAGGCCCCGCCCGGGCGTAGCACGCGGTGCGTCGCTGCCGCGATCGCCGGCCCGACGCCTGCCGGGAGCGTCGAAAAGGGCAGACCCGACAGCACATAATCAGCCTTGTCGAAACCGTGCGCCTTGACGATTTCCTCAACGTCTGCCGCGGAGCCATGCACCGCAACGAAGCGGCTGTCGCGGATCTCCTTGCGCAGATAGGCGATGAAATCCTCGTTCGTGTCGATCGCGATCAGCATCGCATCGCCCGCCAGCCGTTCGAGCACCGGGCGGCAAAAGGTGCCGACGCCGGGGCCATATTCGACGAACAGCTTGGTATTCTTCCAGTCGACGGGCCGCAGCATGTGGCGGATCAGCGTCGGTGACGAGGGCACGATCGACCCGACCATGACGGGATGCTTGATGAATCCCTTCACGAACATACCCCAAGGGCCAAAAAATCGCTTCAGCCTCTCGCGGATCCGACGGGACATCGCGATTTTCGATTCTTGGGCCTGCGCCCGCGGATTGGTCATGATGGCTTTCGCGTTGTTGCGGTTCTTGGTGGAGTGGCAAAATCGTGGCGGCGGTGCAAGAAAAGAGTCTGTCTTGACACTGGACAGACGCCCGGCGGCGTGTAGGGAAACAGGCACTTGCGGTAAATGGTTGGAAAACAGGGGGAGGACGAATTGAGCAATATGACGCGCTCGATTCCGGCCGATCGCATGGCCGTCCTCTTCGCCATCATGCTCGTCGCCGCCGCGGGCAATACCGCGATGCAGTCGATTCTTCCCGCCATCGGCGCCAAGCTTCACATCCCCGATGTCTGGGTCAGCCTGGCGTTCAGCTGGTCGGCCTTGCTCTGGGTGCTTACCGCTCCCTATTGGGCGCGCCAGTCGGACAAGCGCGGGCGCAAGGTGCTGATGGCGCGCGGAATCATCGGTTTTTTCCTGTCGATGGCGCTGTGCGGTGTGACCTTGTGGGCCGGGCTCCAGGGCTGGCTCGCCGCGGGCGCGACCTTCATTCTCTTCGCGCTTTTCCGCAGCCTCTACGGCGGCTTCGGCTCGGCCGCGCCGCCTGCGGTCCAGGCCTATGTTGCCGCACGCACCGATCCCGAGGAGCGCACGCAGGCGCTGTCGCTGGTCTCCTCCTCCTTCGGGCTCGGCACGGTGATCGGCCCCGCGGTTGCGCCCTTCTTCATCCTCCCGATCTTCGGCCTTGCGGGGCCGTTGCTCGTCTTTGCCCTGATCGGCCTCACGGTGCTTGTGATGCTGCGCTGGCGGCTTCCCGACGATATGCCGCGCTTCGCGGCACGCGGTGCGATCGCCTCCTATCCGCTCTCTGCAGGACCGGGCGAACCGACCGCCGAGGATGAGAATGAACTCGACCCCGCCGAGCAGGAATCGCTCGGCTGGCGCGACCGGCGCGTGCGCCCCTGGCTGCTCGCGGGATTTTTCGGCGGCCAGGCGCAGGCGATGATGCTCGGCGTCATCGGCTTTCTCATTCTCGACCGGCTGCATCTGCGTCTGAGGCCCGACGAAGGCGCAGCGATTACGGGTATCGTGCTGATGGCCGGCGCCTTTGCGACGCTGCTCTCGCAATGGGGGCTGATCCCGCTGCTCAAGATGACGCCGCGCACCACCGTCCTCTACGGCGCCGCATTTGGGGGCGTCGGCATCCTCATGACCGGGCTGGCGCAGGATCTGCACGCGATCGTTATCGGTTTCGCCCTCGCCTCGCTCGGTTTCGGGCTCTTCCGCCCCGGCTTTACTGCAGGCGCC
>LULM01000157.1_pt1 | contig 27310 bp, 18 predicted proteins | sample 728151 | NCBI WGS metagenome assembly LULM01 (sample SAMN03860289, study PRJNA289734) | marine metagenome | biome: seawater column; feature: ocean; material: water; isolation source: Red Sea water column Station 149 - depth 200m | place: Saudi Arabia: Red Sea | collected 2011-10-15 | depth 200 m
TTCGTCCTTACTGCTGACCAAACAGCTGCTGTAAACGATGCGCTGAAACGCAAAGGCTTGACGCGCAAACAAAGAATGGGCCTCAACGCGCTGAAGGGGAAATAAAATGCACGGCAAGAATATGAAGATGCACGCTGAGCTGATGGATATTGTTCAGCAGTTGCGAAAGGCGTCCCAAATGCACGCAGATCAGGCCGACCGGATTGAGAAAATGTGTATGGACATGATGGGTGGAGCCAGAAAGAAGGGCGCCACCCAGCAGGAAGGGATTATGATCGCCATTGGGACCCAGTCTCCCATGACCCAAGCAGGGGAAGAGCTGGTAATGGTAATGGAGCCCGGCCAAAATGGCGGGTACAGCTACTAGGAGCCAGCTATGGCAAAGGGAGTCTTTGACGCTTGGGATCTTGCCGATATCAAGCGCATATTGAAAGACAAGGAGCGCAAGCGTAAAGAGTACGAAATGGATCTCGCCGACCCTGACTCTCGACTCCTGCAAGAGGCCGCAATGATGCAGCCACCGTCTCCCGAAGAAATCAAGAAGATCAAACGCTTGATGGAGTAAAGATGGACACCTTGACCATGGCGCTCACCGGACAGTTCATCGCAGACAAGCGCATGGAGGAGTTCCGAAAGCTGGCCAGAGACCAGTACGACTGCGGAAACAAGATGGTTTCCAAGTGGTGCAAAGCCTCGCGCAAAGCCATGAAGAGAGAGGTCTCGATTACTGAGTGGAAGACTTGGGAACGGCTTGACGGCTTCATGGATTGGTGGAACGAAGAGTTTCCCGAGTTTGGCGGCGTCACGATTGCAGACCTCCGGTGCGCAGAGCACGAGTTCTGGAGCGGGATTGTTGAAGCCATGTCGGAGCGAGAGGCTTGGGCGTTCGGCATCTTTGCTAAGGCCGCAGCGGCACAAAAGGCCGCAGAGCAGCACAACAATGGCGAGCTTGAGGAATGGCTTGACGAGCCGGAAGGCAAGGGCTGGTTCTCCGAAACCGCAGAGGCGAAGTGAGCTACAAGCAGGCCATTCGCGACATTATTCGCGACCGAAGAGAGTTCATTTGTCGGCTCAAAATCGCCAACGAAAAGGGCCAGGTGCAGAGTTTCGACAGCCCGCACCCAGAGCAGGTAGTGCTGCTTGATTCGCTTGAAGATCCAGACGTGAAAACGATTGTGGTCGATAAGCCACGGCAGATTGGTGGAACCACTCTGAATTGTGCAGACACTTTCTACAGCACGTTTGTCGCCAGAGATCCTGTTAGGACCTTGATTACGGCGCATGAGAACGATGCTACCGACTCCATCTTCAGTCGAATCAGGTTCTTTCACGACACGCTCCCGAAGCAGCTACAGCGAGAGCTTGCCCGATCGAACCGCAAGGAGCACGTCTACAAGGACACGGGCGCCGGAATCCGCTGTATGACTGCGGGCGGCAGGGGGCAGGGTCGCTCGTGGACGTATCAGCGCCTTGTTGCTGAAGAGCTTGCGTTCTGGCCCAACGCTCGCGACGTTTGGGCATCGCTGACATCGACCATGCACGACGGGCCGCACAACAAGACCATCATCATTAGCACAGCAAACGGCCCCGGTGATCTGTTCCACGAAAAGGTGCTGGCAGCCCAGCGAGCCTCCTTGCAGGGCGACCCCTCGATCAAGTTTCTGTTTTTCAGATGGGCGGACCATGACAAGTACCGGCTGGTGCCGCCAAAAAGCTGGGAACCGACGCAAGAGGAGTACGAGCTTGCCTCTACGCACGGGCTCGATTGGAACCAGATGTACTGGAGGCACCAAAAGATCCACGGTGTCAACGGCATTGGAGAGCTTCGGTTCAGACGCGAATATCCCCTGACCATTGAGGATGGGTTCATTCTGCTGACTGGATCTTGGTTTTCAGTGGACTACTTGAACTCGACCCTTGCCATGATTGGAGAAAAGAAGGAGGGTGAACTCAGGGTCTACCATCCCCCGGAGAAGGGGATGACCTACGCAATCGGCGCGGACCCCAGCTGGTGCAACGGTGGCGACTATGCGGTGGCCCAGGTGCTGGACAGGACAGGCCGCCAGTGCGCAGTGTTGAGCATGAACCGTGGCGGTGAAAACTTGTTTGCTGAGAGGCTTGCAGAGCTTTCTCTCGCCTACAACAAGGGCCGGGTGCTGTGTGAGTCCAACCCTGGCGGCGCCGGAAGAAACGTCATTCGCATTCTGACCAAAGAGCGAGTGCCTTTGTGGAAGAGAATGGTTGGAAAGAACCTCAAGGATTGGACCACAACTCACGGAAATAAAGAGGAGGCGTATGGCCACATGCGCCAAGTTGTCAACGGTGACAACCTTGAACTGAATGACCATGCAACCATTCAAGAGTTGCTTCACATTCGGGAGGAAAACGGCAGCATTGAAGGCCAAGACGGCTACCACGATGACCACGCCATGGCGCTGGTGTTAGCAGAATGGAATCGACGCACCATCCCCTCGTCTGTTACAAGGCCACATGGTCGCCGCAAGCGGTACAATAAGCCGCGCCATCCGATGACGGCGGTACGGAGCCTGATGTAGTGGATTACGAAGCGCTAAAGAATCGAGATTTCAAGGACGACCACCTGTCGCCCAGGGCCGTTTTGAATCATGTGGACGCGCACGACAAAGAGATGCGTGACAAGCAGCCTCGCATGGCTCTTGCGAAAGCGTCTTACATCACCCGCTTCTGGGAATGGGTAGAGGGCGAGCGGGCCGAGCAGACGGATGCCCCGTTTAGGCTTGGCCGCCTCGACAGGATTCAGGTCAATCGAATCAAGCCAGCGATTACTGGCTATTTGAACTCGCTTTATCCGCGCCGCATGAAGGCCATTTACGGTCCCGACCCGGCAGGAACCGGGGATCCCGACTTGGCAGAGCTGGTGATGAACCGCTGGTTCGGAAGCAACAATGTCCGCGACCGCATCTTGCTTTCCTCCCGCCAGGCTCTTCTGTATCCAGGGGCGGGAGCGAAGGTCGGGTACGACGCCGGGGCATCGTCCGCTATTGACAGGGTCTGGATTCGGGCCTTCCCGTACTGGGAGCTTGTTCTCGACCGTGATGCCCACGACTGGGATGATGCTCGATTCATTGGGCACGCATACTATCGGCCCAAGCATGAGGTCGAAGAAGAGTACGGGCTTCCAGAACTTACTGGCGTCTCACGGGTTGATTACCTGTCCTCCACAGCTCTTGGCGGGCACGACGACAAGGCGTCCAGATCAAACCGCCAAGACGTTACGGATGACGACAAGACCCACTTTGTCCGAGTCGTAGAGGTTTGCAACCTTGTTGATGAAGTGGAGGACGAGTCGGACCCAAGCATTCGCTACAAAGGCCGCCTTGAAATCTATGTGCTCGATCAGGGCGAAATGTCCAGCAAGCCGATCTACATGGGCCCTATGCCGTTCTCGAACCCAGACGGAACGCCGCTTCCCCACATCGCACCCTTGATCTTCGAGCACGAACCAGAGTACCCGTATCGTGGACTGGCCTATGTCGAACAGCTGCTTCCACAGCAGATGGAGTTGAACAGCTATCGCTCGTACATGTCGCAGGCATCCAGAAAGGATTCTCGCCAGTATGTGACCAAGAAAGGTGTTCTCGACTCTGAGACCAAGACCATGCTTATGGACGGCGAGGAAGGCCTCGTTGTAGAGGTCGATGAGGAATACCAGGGCGGATTGACAAACGTGATCCAGCCAATCAGTCATGGGCCGATCTCAAGCAATATCCGAAACTACATGGATATTGTAGAGCGCGACCTTGAGCGCAACATGACGCTATCTCCTGCCGCCCTTGGCGTTGTAACCAAGGCCACGGCAGAAGAGGTCAGGGCTGTCGAGGCCCACACCGAGAGTGAGTACGGGCGACACGCTGAGGCGCGGGACCGGTGGCTTGAGCAAATACTAAAGATAGCCATTCGAGCCATCTGTGCTGCCATGCAAGACCGTGGCGACAGCGATGGGGCCTATGAGCACACCGAAGACGAGGCTCTTGCCGCCGTTGGAGCAGACATTCCGGAAGGGGATGTGCAGGAGCCCTCGGAAGAAGACGCCGAAGACGCCGTCGAGGACGCCCAGGAAGAGCTTGAGATTGACGAGGAAGAGCAAGACCAGATGGTCGAGGCTGAAGGCATTAGCGAAGGCGCTGCTGACGCAGACGTTAGGGCCGAGCCGTTCCCCTACACGGCCACCCCAATCGAGCCAGAACAGGTGCTTCACTTGTTCAACTCCCTTGGCGAGCTTGAGGAAATCACGGTCGCAGACCTCGATAGCGAGTTCTCTGTCGGGTTCACTGAGACCGGTCGCTCACCAATGCAGGATCAGGAAATCAAGCAAAACCTTGTGTCCCTGATGGATCCATACTTCAACCTGATGGCAATGATGGAAAAGGGCGGCACGACAGGCGTGGCCGCAAAAGCATATCTCGAAGCCATGCACGACCGGTTCGAGCTTCCGCCAAATTTGAGCGTAGAGGCCATCCAGTTTGCTGCTGAGGCCGAGGCAGAGGCCGCCCCCCCCGAGGCGGCCCAGGGCGCCCCACCACCAGCTGAGGGGCAGCCCGCCCCAGGTCCCCAGGCCGCTGGCGGTGGGGTGACTCCCGAAACTCAGCAGGAAATCGTTGGAATCCTACAGAAGGCGGCACAACTTCCTCCCGACCAGGCGCTACAGGTTCTCGGACAGCTTTTCCAGTCCGATCCTGAGCTTTCGGAGATCATCCAGAAAGCAGCGCAGATGCCCACCGAGGCGCAGGCTCAAATCGTACAGCAAATCATCCAACAGTTTATGGGGACGGCCCAGTAATGCCTCTTTACGAGTTCAATTGCCCGAGCTGTAGCGCTAAGTCCGACTGGTTTGGCAGCCACACATCCCGGCCCCCAAGCATTCAATGCAAAGAGTGTGGAGAGCCCGCCCTCTACAAGATTGCGGTAAGCATCTACCAGTCCAATGAGGCCGCAGCGCTGATTGAATCTAAGAAGTTGCGCACAAATGAAGAGAACTGGTCCGGAGTGGCGTGGCACTCGTTTGTTTGCGAAGACTGCGGAGATGAAGACCTGCAAACAGTGGACTTCAAAAACGGAGAAGACCTTTCGCCCCGCGAGTGTATGAAATGCACGGGCCGAACCCATGTGCAAATCGAAGCAAGAATCGATCGCTTTTCAGAAAGGTTTCCTTACTTCGACAAGGGGCTCGGTTGCTGGCTCAAGTCCAAGGCTCACCGTCGCGAGGTGTGCCGATCGCGAGGCCTGGTGCCCATTGATGGTGATTACGACTTCGACAAGCAGGCAAGCAAGCAGGCCGCGACAGACGACAAGAACCAAAAGAGCTGGGAAGTCTTGCACGATAAGTACGAAAACTCACCAGCCTTCAAGAAATACCGAATTGCCCGTGATAAGGGTATGATTGACGCCTAATCAGGAGAACTAAAATGCCTGTCGATCCTATGACTGGAGAACGCCTTCCTTATGCCGGTGAGCCCGGCGCTCCGGCTGGCGCCCCGCCGATGCCGCCAGGGGGCCCCGAGATGCCGCCAGGTGCTGGCGCTGACCCCGTGGCAGATGACGCCATGCGCTCGATTGAAGAAGAGCAGGCAGCAAGAATGCAGGCCGTAGCCTCCTCAGCCCCGGTGCCGTCCGAGGCTTATGACGTGAAGCTGATCAACAAGCTTGTTGAGGAGCTGAACGCCCTGGCCAGCAAGGCCTTGGGAGAGGGGGCGGTTCCCGAAATCGTTTTCGATGCAGAGGGCGACACCAAGTGGGCCCAACCCTTGCCTGGGAACGTCTTTGTCCCCCTCGTTGCAGTAAATGAAATGGCAACCGAGATGGGCTTCGACAAGTACACGTTCGACCCGGTTGAACTTGGCTCAAACGCGGGTTTGCGATCGGCTGCCGCCAAGATTCGACAGATGCACTCGGATGAGAACTTTATCGACGCCGTTACGCAGGCCCCGGAAGAGGCTGAACCGGCAATGGAAGAAGGCGACGAAGGGCTTCCTCCTGGAGAGTTTTCTGATGAAGATCGAGAGCTGATGGAAGCTATGCCCGAAGAAGATTTGATGACTGCATAAAATGCTGATAGCGTTGACGTTGACTTTGGTGTAGGGAGGCATCATGGATCAAGAGAATCAAGTGGAAGAAACCGAAAACATTGCAGAACAGCCCGAAGAGGTAGCAGCCGAGCAGAGCGTTGCTCAGGACGCTGCGCCAGCAGAGGAGAAGTCTGTTTCTGAGCACCGTGAAGGTGACTTTGTTGAGCCGCAACAAGCACGGCAAGAGCGCGCTGCTGAAAGCAAGACGGAAAGCGGAACCTCGCGATTCGATAGGCTTGCAGACGCTCTCGGCGATCTTCCAGACGAGCCTAACGACAGGCTGCTCGAAGGCATTGACGAGAAGACCATTGAAAAGCTTCCCGTAGAAGCAAAAGTAATGATGCGCCACATGCTGGCCGATCGTCTTCGGGAAATGGAAAGAAATAAGAGGGCTCAAGAGGCGGCAGCTCAATCCTACAAAGACAAGGAGAAAGAGCTACACGCCGAGGCTCGCCGGGTCATCGAAAGCCGTGCAAAGATGGCTGAGGTGTTCCGCAACAAGGAGCTTCAAGACCTCCTGAAGAACAAGGATATTCCGGAAAGCAGCCTGCCCGATCCGTTCACCCCGGAAGGGATTCAGGCCCGAATCGATCGAGCCACAGCTCAAGGCCTTCAGCGGTTCATTGAGCCGATTACGAAGTCCGCAAAGCAGGCTCAGGCTGAAGCAAGCTACAACCAGTTTGTGGCTGACCACCCCAACATGATGGACAAAAACTTCAAGAGCCAGGTGGTTTCGCTTATCCGTCAAAGAAAAGAAGCTGGCGTGCCGATGGCGCTGAAAGATGCCCACGACCTGATTGAGCACCAAAACATGGTGAAAGAAGCTCAGGTTAAGAGGCAAAAAGAAAGAGCAAGGCGTGCAGAATCTGCTCGCAAAATCAGCCGTACCAGCGTATCCTCTGATCCAGACAATGGATCTCTCATCCCTGATTGGGTTTCCAAGAAGGGTTACAAGGGCCGTCGCGGTGCTGCGGCGACCTATTTATTCCTGAAGGACAACCCTAAAATCCATGCGCAAGTGAAGAAATCACAAGGACGCACTTAACTTACCCCGCGAGGAGACCTGAGAAATGGCTACCACCTCCCTTACCGTTGATAATGAACTACTGTCCACGACAGCCATTATGGCTGCGGAAGAGGCAAAGGACGCACTCCACGTCAACACGCCATTTCTTGAAGGCCAGGAGCGAGTACACAGTGCTGGCTTCCCCAACAAGACTGGTGGTGTGAAGTGGATCCAGGGCATCGGAACTGGAGAACACTCCAGCAACACCCGGATGCGCACTGGTTACGAGGCCATCGACCTGTCGGTGACCGGTGTTGCGACCCCGGTGGTCATCACCCCCGCCAAGGTGGTTCGTCCCGTCCTCATCTCTGGAGAGGAAGAAGAGCTTAACGGTGGCGAGGAGCAGATCATCGATATCGTCTCCATGCGCACCAAGCAGACGATCGGCGCCCTGAAGCGTGACTTCGTCAAGCAGATCATCAAGGGAAGCGTCACCGGCTTTGAAGACTGGGGAACGCTGAACGGTGTAGACAACTCCGATGGACTCCTCGAAGAGGATGCTCGCGGATCTCAGGGCAACAGCTACGGTGGCTTCAGCAAGAGCACCCACTCCGGTGTCGCTGGTGCCCAGAACGTCCGCTACGACATTGGCGGCTCGTTCAACAGCGCTGGACTCACCGGTCTCAACCGGGTCCTCATCGAGACTGAGAAGTTTGCTGACGATGACCTCCTGAAGAGCCGGGTGGTTCTCGCCTCTCAGTCCGGAATGGAGAACCTCAAGCGAGCCCTCCAGGCCAACGAGCGGTACACCAACGCTGACACTATCGACGGAACGAACCTGAAGCTTCACGTTGGCGGCGTTCCTGTCGCAGTCGAGCACTTCATGCCGACCGATGGAACCACCACCACCAACGACCCCATCAGCTTCTACGTCATCGACTTCAGCAACATCTATGTCTGCTGGAGCAAGGGCATCAACGACGGCTACTTCGGAATGTCCGAGTTCAAGGAAGTCGGTGGTGATTATGATGTGCGCCGCGCCCTGCTCACTGTCCGTGGACAGCTTTGGGTCCGCAAGTGGAGCACCTCTGCTCTTCTCATTGATGGCGAAACTTTCTAATCATTTTCTCAACTGAGATTCATTTACGAGGTGAAATATGGGTGCTCCCCTTAAACTTGACGGACTCGGCAAGACCGATGCTGCCGGAACCGCACGGGTTGAAAACCGTGAGAAGTTCCTTTCCTTTTACGCTTCTGAGGCGATTTCTAAGGGCGACCTTGTCGCTTTTGATTTCAGTGCTACCGAGCCCACCAACGGGTACGGCAATCACATCCTTATCTGTGATACCGGCGATGCGTTGAACGCACATGGAATCGGCGTTGCAGCAGAGGCCATTGCCAGCGGTGACGTTGGCATCGTACAGGTTGCTGGAATGTGTGACTTCGCCAAGCTGGATGAAAGCGCAGTGGCAGACGGTGGCCTCCTCGGTGCTGGCTCCGACGCCGGATTGCTGGACATCTACGACACCAGCGCAGCCGCTGGAAGCGGTGGAGACACACTGCCCGTCGCTATCTCTGTTAAGGAGAACACTGACGGCACTGCAGATGCGGCAGACTCCGTAGTCTTCCTGCTGAACCCGGCAAATCTGTAGCCCTACCTCCCTGCTTCTCTCCGTGGTAGGGTTTCGGGGTAACACCCGTCTCTGGCCGAGGTGTGCCTCCCTGCACCTCGGCCTTTCTTTTAGGAGCCATCATGCCCAGCCTGAAAGAACTAATACAGCGGGTACATGATCAGCTGGATTACAACCCAGACCTACAGCAGTACAAGGACTCGGTGGTTCGTCGAATCAATCACCACTACCTTGAGATTTGTGACAACGACCACTGGCTGTTCCTGCAAAAGACTGAAAACATATCCCTGAAGAAGAAGGTTGAGGGCAGTTCATCTGCTACGATTTCCATTTCTTCAACCGAGCCCCGCCTGGTCACCGGCAGCGGAACGTCGTTTAGCTCAGCCATGCAAGGGCAAACCTTTGTGGGTCCAGACGGGCTTGAGATTACGGTTGGAGCTGTTGCAAGCACTACCGAGCTTTATTTGACTGACAAGTATGCAGGCGGCGTTGTTTCAGGCTCCTCTGATTGGTCCGTTCGATTCGATAGATACACCATGCCTGCGGACTGTATTGAGCCGCTTGGATTTGTAGATCGGGCAGACGACAGGGGAAGGCTTCGGTTTATTGACCGTCGCCGAGAAGAGCTGGAGTTTCTGGACAAAGACGACACCGGAGAGCCGTTTGTAATCATTGAAGATGACCACGTGGTATTGAGGCCGCCTTTTGAGCCACCCGTGCTGGCATCCGGTTCAAATCCGGCGATTACAGGCCTGCCAAACGAGGTGGAGTATGAATACTTCTACACGTTTATGTATGAAGGACGGCAAAGCCCCCCATCGCCCGTGGCGTCTATAAAAATAGCTCCCCCACACAATTTTGTAGAGGTAGATAACATTGAAAACACGCAGTACCTCCACGCTTCAGGAAGTAGAGAAAGCAAAAAGTTGAAGAGGCTGTACAGGCGACTCAAGGACACCAGCGGCAACTACGGCGCGACAGGCTCTGACGGTGAGGGCCGCTTCTACAAGGTGGCAGACTTAGAGGCGGCAGATTCGACGTACACAGACGTGGAAAAGATCCCAACATACGCCGAGGATCTCGACCATCTCACGTATTTCATCGAGCACGGCCCGCGCCAAACGGTTCGTTTCTGGTATACCTCAGACCAAGACCGAGCCATTCAAATGCGGTATCACTACCGGCCACCAAGGCTTCAGGCAGATGCTGACCATCCAGTGTGGCCGGTGCAATACCACCACCTTCTGGTCTACCGGGCGCTTCAAGACATTATGCTGCAGCACGGGGCAGCGGCCCAGGCCCAGTTGTTTCAGGGGCGTGCTGAAGACCTGCTTAAGAAGATGAGAAACAGATATCTTTCGAGAACTGACCGTAAGTTCGTGAGGAGAGCGTTCGACAACCGCAGAGCCGCCTATCGCTTCAGTCCACCGGTCAAGACATGAGCACCATCCCCGTATCGAGGCTAAAGGTTCATCCTTTACGGGGAATGGATCAAAGATGGCGCGCCAAGCCCACATCTGCGGAAGAGATCCAGGACATGACCTGGGTGGAGCAGGACGGCTGGAAAGATGGCCCCGGATATAGAACGGTTGTTCACAGCTACTACACCTCTGGCTCTCAGCAAGAGCACCAGCAGTCGTCTACGCTTGTTAACGCCTTCGACTCAGAGGGCGCGGTCACCAGCCTGCATTGGTTTTCGCAGCATAATGGCGCTGTTCAGTGGACGATCTGGGAGACCGCTGATGGAGAGCTAAAGTATTTCAACGGCTCAAAGGCGCCCACATCTATCTATAGCTACGTCGAGGACAGGGACGGGAACGCGTTTAACGGAACCGACAGAACGCGCACCTACACGAGCACACCGAGCGTGCGAACCCAGTCATACACCTACGGTGGACGAATCTACCTGATCAACGGAAAAGACGAGGCGGTTGTTTTCGATGGACGCAAGGCCGACCCATGCGGCTTCGGAATGCACGCTGGCAGCGCAAACCCAGACGTTCTCGACAAAACAGAGGGCGATGACCCGATTATGACCTCAGATTCGAGGATCGGGCTCGGCGTTCTCGATGATGGCTCCGATGACGACCAGGGCTACCGATACAAGGTCACATTTGTGAACGAAAGAGGCCAAGAGAGCCCGGCATCATTCCGGAGCGAGGCTGTAAAGTTCACAAACACCCAGACAATGAACAATGTGGCAGCGGTGAAGATCCCGCTCGGCCCATCCAACTGTGTCGCCAGACGGATCTACCGAACGCTGAACCTCTACGTTGGTGGAGAGCTTGTCACTGGATACGGGCAAGACACCCGAACCAGCGCGGACGAGTATTATTTCCACTCGGAAATTCAGGACAACATCACAGAGGTCTTCACCGACGTGACCCCAGACGCTCTTCTTGGGACCGTTCTGGATGAGCAACAGCTGGGCGCCTGGCCATTCAATGCAACGCTCGGTGCCGTGTTCAAGAACACCGTGTTTCTTTCAGGCATGACCAACAACGAGGTCAGATTTTCGCGACCGCTGCACCCAGAAGTGTTCCCAGATGGCAACCTGTTCCAAATTGGGGACTCGGTTTCTGGTCCAATCACCGCGATGTATCCGACAAAAAACGCCCTGGTCATATTCAAGCAGATGGGAATCTACTTGATCAAGGGCGACCCAATGTCTGGATTTCATGCACAGACCTTGACCCTTGACGCTGGCTGCTCCGCTCCCGACTCGCTTAGAGAGCTGCCCGGTCTGGGGTTGGCGTTCCTTTCAGAGTCTGGAGTGTTTTTGCTCGAAGGTGCGCTGACCAACACCGGCAACCCCACCAGAGTAGTCAAGCTGTCGTCGTACCTGCCGGACATGTTTGAAAGGGTGAATAGATCGGCAATCGTTAAGGCGTCGTCAGCGATAGACAGGAAGAGGGGAGAGTACATCCTCGCTCTGCCTACCATAAGCGAGCCGAACCCCTCGATGATTCTTAAATATCACTACAACATTGGTGAGTGGAGCACGTCTAAGAACTGGCCTATTAACTGCATGATTTCCACAGGGGACCATCGAAGCTATGTAATTTTTGGTTCTCACGACACAACGAACATGCCAGGCCTGCACGTCGTCTCTTCCGGCTGGAAAGACAAGGCTGGTGTTTACAATATCAACCCGTCGTATACCAGCACTCATATGGACTTCGGCCATGTGTATTCGTCTGTTCATCCACTAAGATTTCTCGTCTACGCCATTGGGTATGGAAACAACGATATCAAGTGCAACTTCAAGGTCAATCGCCAGCTGGACTCAATCTACGCTATCGACAAGTCGCACGACCAGCGGTACTCGATGGACGATCTACCGCTGTATGGGGAGATAAAGTTTGGCGGATTCATTAATGGCGTAGAGGCCCGGTTTTCGGAACACCGCCCAGTTGTTGTTCGGTTTGACGTTTCGGCATCTCACAAGGGACCCGTTCACGAACTGCAAGTTACATATGCGTCCGAAAAGCGAAGAATCGCGCTATTAAGCTACGAGGTGGACCTCAAGGCTGGAATGCGGCATACGCCAGCCCCGATGACGCTAACTTATGGCGGAACAGGGTCTAAGAGGTAGCCATGTCTTTTAAATACCGACAGTCCTATTTCGAGAATGGAGACATTGTCGATCCGAGGGATTGGAATCGGAACATAACTGAGCTGACTGACGAGCTGAATGGCTACCTGGACCGAGACAACCTTCCAGAGGACTCGTTCACGGTAGAGCACGTCGCACAGAACGCATTCAATGTCCTGTACTCCAACCTGGCGGACACGGTTGCGGAGCATAGGACAATCAGCGGGAACCTGACGACATGGCAGTCACAATCCGCAGCGGGTGTCGGGCTTGGTGATATTACGTTTGCATCAGACACGGACGCGATGGCGATTGTGGAGTGGTCGGGCTCTTGGATTTGGCAGGCAACCTCATCGGCATATGAGTGGTCACCAAGCTCCTCAGATGCCGAAAATGTGTTGGAGCACTACGTTTCGTACAGAATTTTAGTTGACGGAATCGTAGCCAGCACCCTGCCCATGTCGGTGTGGACCCGGGCATATGATTCTGGGTACATGTGCGGAGCCGTGCCTCTTCCGGCAGGCAATCACAAAGTCAGCATCGAGGTGCGTATCCGAAGCAAGGATGGCGGCCCGGCGTATCAAGACGTAAAGCTTATCGATCGAGAGCTTATTTGCTGGCTGAGGAAGCGGTAATGCCAAAGATTACGCTGACCGAGATCGTCAAGGGCGATGCGCTGAAGGTTGAAAAGCTCAACGAGTCGATGGACTCTGTCCGTACTGCCGCCGCTGCTCTCGACCAGGACAATGTGCGCCGGGAGGGTGTGGACAGACGCAACTTTTACGCGCAGAACTCGGCAACCGCTTACGCCTCCACCCAGGCTGTCGCGTCTCTTACGACCAACATCAACGTCACCCAAGACTTCACCTACAATTCCAGCTCGCCTTTTGGGTCTGAGACAAAGCAGTTCAAGCACCACAGCTTGACTTATGGAATCATCGGCCCATTCGAGTGGGAGACGACGGACGTTGGCTTAAAGCTGAACCTGAGCCTGAGCTACAGCGTTCCCGGAATGCAAGACAACCCACTTGAGCCCAGATGCCAGGTCACCGCAACCTCGTCGAGGCCGTACTTTGTCTTCGATATACGCGAAAGAACCGGAACGTCTGGGTCATGGTCGAAGATTGACGGCACCGAGCGAAAGGTTGCATTCAACCATGTAGCAAGCCTTTACAACAGGCGGGTCCCGCACAGGGGAAGCGTGTCGATAGCGCACCTGGTTGACATTTCATCGGCGGGTGGCGACCGTTACTTCTCGCCCTTTGTCACCATCTTCTACCAGCCGCACGTTCGGGTGATAACCGTCGAAAACTATAACTTTTACGGCTTGAGGATTCGTCGATAATGCCGATCATCCTGACAGACTTCAACAATGGAGACGTGGTAAACGCACCGGACATTGAGCAGCGACTCCGTTCGGTGGAGAAGTTTGTGAACGGGGGCACGTCTGTTAGCGATTTCGCATCATCGTGGATTAGCACGGACCTAATCGTTCGACCCGAATTCTACGGGGCTCCGGCGCCCAGAATGAATGGCGTCAGCGTTGATGTGCACCACCGGGAGAAGCCCAACAACATCGAAGACGCCGTAATCTTCTTCGAGGACCTTTCGGATGTGTTCATACCCATCCCGGGTCTGGCGATGACCTTCCACCTGCCGCAGGCTGCAAGAATCTATGTGATGTGTACTTTCAACACGTTCGAGGTTGGGGCGCACTACAAGTCTCGATCGCCATCTACCTACTTGGAAAATAAGCTTGTCTCCACCTACCGAATGTTCATAGATGATTCCGGCATCCAGAGCACAGACAGGGAGGCATACGCAAACACTGATGGGAGCGGGTCTTCCTCGGCGGCGGCGGGAACCGATCGCCTTTCAAGAAAGCAACACTCGATGCTTTACCACCACACGTCAACGCTTGCCAAAGGCACCCACAGCGTGTGCGTTAAGATGAAGATAAATGGCGATACGAACGACACCAGGAAGTTTGGTAAGATATTCGTGACTCGCCGCAACCTGATCATCAACGCTCAATACTTGTAGAAAATCATGGCATTTTTTTCTGGAACCAAAGAAGAGCAAGAGGAACGAGGGCAGGCCGGTCTCTCAGGCGCGCTGAGAGGCGCGGCCACGGGGGCATCGCTTGGCGCCGCTGTTGGTGGACCCGTCGCCCCAATTACAGCCGTCGCTGGAGCCATCGCTGGTGCTGCGGGCGGGTTCTTCTATGGCCGAAACCTCGAAAAACAGCGTCAAGAGGATGAGGCTGAGGCCGAGTCGGCTTTGGACGAACTGGAGAAGGAGGGACTTGAGCTTGCGAGAAGACAGTCCAAGCAGGCTGAGGCTGCGGCGCAAAGAGCATCGGCCCAGGGCAAGATTCTTGGCGGACCAGTTGACGACATTGTTTTCGAGGCCGCATCGACGGGCGCAAACCTTGAAGGGTTCAAGCGTCGAAACTTTCCAACGTATGGGTGAGCCATATGACGATATCGATTTTGCCGATCAGTCGAGGCTCGGAGGATCGAACACTGAAACCGGGCTTACGCAAGACCTTCTGGGTCCAGTTAGAAATCAAGCGGGGGACACTCAGTCGTTAGCCATACAGGAGGCAGCCAAGCGGGAGCTTCAGAAGGACATTGGGCTATCGCTGCTGCTGGCCGGGACCGAGGCGGCGCTTCAAATGCCGCAGGACCCCGTCTCCAGGGAAATGTTCGGCACGGTTCCCGGGGTTCGAAAGGCAGTTACTGGACAGTACGGCGGAGAGCTTGGAGAGCTTGTGGCGCAAGAAGAGGCTGGCGAAACAGCTCTCGATCCAGAGGTTGCACAGCTGATGGATCAAGCCGCAACAGCAGGCAAGCGAGCAGCCGGAGAAATGCTCGGAAAAGTCGAGGCAACCATGGCTGCCGGGGGCTCAGGAAGTGCAGGAGATATCCAGCGCGCCCAGCAGTCCGCCATGCAAACGGCTGCCAAGTCGGCGCGAGAAGCGGGTCTTGAGAAGGCCCGCATGGAGTATGGCGCGCGCCAGGAAAGAAGGCAGAAGATTGATCAGATGAAAGCTCAAATGCGAGAAGAGGTTGCTTCCAGAAGGTCGGCTGCCGCCCAAAGCATTGCGAAGGGGGCGCTGCTTTTCGGAAAGCTCAGGGGCGAAAAGCCGCTTGAGGTAGCCGACATTCAAGGCTTGGTTGACCAGGGCTTCACGAATGAACAAATCATGGATATTTACGAACAGTCGAACAAAACCATGTCGGCGAGAGACAAGTTTTTTGAAAACCTTATCTTTTCGGGAAGCACTGAAGTAAGCGGGTAGGAAACCATCATGGCTGTCATCCAACCATACATGAAGCCCCGGCAGTACCAGGGCCTGGACGTGTTTACCAATTACTGGGCGTCCTACACTGGCGCCCGATCTGCCAAGTGGGAGCAGCGCATGAAGCTTGCTCTCAGCGCTCTCGATGAAAGCGGGCTGAACGACCTTGTTGACGACCTAAAAGGCAGGCGAGACGACCTGCTCAAGGAACAGAGCAGGCTGCGACGGTCGCAAATTCGTTCCGTGGAAGAGCAGGAGCGAGACACCAGAAGAACAAGCGTTAGATCGACAATCAGTTCATCGGCGCTGAACCAATACGTGGGCCGGGTCGGTGAGTATGCCAAGTACAACGCTTCGGCGAAGGAGCGCTACGACGAACGACAGCGAAAGGTTGACGAACAGCTGTTGAAAGAGGAGAGAGAAAAGACAAGTGAAACTGCTGACTTCTACAAGCTCATTCAAACCTCGCAGTATGGTTCGGCTTCTGCGAACCAGGCTAAAGGTAAATCGCAACAAGCAGCTGCAACTATATATCTGCAACTGTTGAGGGGAATGGAGGGCAGAAACAGGGGCACAAGCGAGGCCGCGATTCGGGAAAAAGATGCCCACGCATTAGCCCTTTACGCCTCTGCGCTTGAAGGCGGGCACACCCTTGCCGCTCAAACTATTGCCGATGAATACGCCGGTTTCCTGGGCGTTTCCCCACAGGCCGTTCTTGACAACAGAACATTCACAATCGAAGAGCTTGCAGAGGAAAGAGAGCGCCGTTTAGATGCTGTTGGAGACCCTGTTGGAGTGGATACCGATAGCATTTACGATCGGGCAAGGGAGCAGTACAGAAAAGAATTTCCGACTGAAGCGGCAGGGGTCGAGGCTCAGGAGCCTGCCGCCACCACCACGCCGTCCGCCTTTGACCTTTACGGGGCCGAGCAGAAAGCTCTTGCTGCACAGATCTCCGTTCTCGATTCACAAATTCTTGCCGCAGAGCTGGCCAGCAAGTCTGAGAAAACGAGAGGAATGAACGCTATCCAGCAGATGATGAGTCAGAACTGGAACTTCGCCCCTTACGCCCTCGCTCCAGATCAGGACGCCCAGGACTTCATTGACCAGGTTGCCGAGTACGACCCGCTGAGGGTCGGAACCTATATGGAGAATGTTGAACAATACGGAACGCCCGCAAGGCTGATGCGCGCCCAAGAACGCGGAGAAGTCGATCCATACGATCCAATCACGACCACATCTGTCAGAGAGTACGGAGCGGTCGATCAGGGCGCGTTTATCTTCGGACACCTGCACGACGAGGCCCAGGGCATTGAGCAACTACTGTCCGCGCCTGGTGGAGAAGAAAAGCTGGTGGAAGCGTATGCGAAAACGCTTGCCCTCAGCGGACAGGCTGGCCAGATTTACAGCTTCGGCCAGCTGTCGGACCCGTTCAAGTTCAAAATGACCCCGTTTGCCAAGGCTGTAGCCGCGCTGAGACAAGAGGACTCGGCGCTGACAAAACGAGTCATGGCTGCCGGTTATCGCGAGAAAACGGACTCCAACGGAAACATTTTTAGGCAATACGGAGACGGATCCTACGAAACTGTCGATGCCCAATCCGGTCGAACTGGCCCCGTACCCAAGCGGGCATACCCCCGCATGGACAAGCTTTGGCAGAACGAGGGCCCAATTTCAGTGGACAATTTCACCGGGTTCAACCACCAGCGAGACGGCCTGCCGCCAATGGAGGATGTGATTGCGGAGATTAGCGGCCTGCGGTCGCTCGCTCAGCAAGAGATGGGCGCCGATGACGTGATGTTTGGTGAGCTAATGTCGTTCTCTCTCAACGAACGAATGGCGACTACCAGCGGCCCGCAAAGGCTCCAGGCAATTCATCAACACGCTGTGGCCGCCAGCAAGCTTCCACGCGCGCTTGTTGGGGATAGCGCCATCCAACTCACCCAGGCTATGGATGTGAGATCGGCGGAGGGGAACCTGCAAGGCCTGTTCGATGACGTGGACAAAATCATCGAAGCTGGACAGGACCCCTTGGTTCGAGATCAAGAGTTTGCTGAGTACATGAAGGAGTACGGCCCAACCATTGAGGCAGGACCGCAAGAGCTTGTAGATCAAGGGCGAGGCGTAATACAGCCCCGAAAAGAAGATGTTTTTCGTATAGGCGAGGACTTGGACCCGCTTAGCGAAGAGCGGCAACTTTTAGACGAGCAAATCCTAATGGAGGCCGAAGCGCTGGACAGGGCCAGAGGGCGAGAGTTCGGCTTGTCGGGGCTTGAAGACCCACTATTCCCGCAACTGATGAGAGCCGAGTCAACGTATCGTTTAACCCCGGAGCAGGAGTCGCTTCTTGAGGGTTACAAGTCAGAGCACCGAGAGCTGCTGCCGACCTCTCCTGGTGTTTCCCGTGAAGACCTTATGGCCACCATGAGCCAAGAAGAGAAGACGAGGCTGAAACAGCTGGAATCCCTCATCAGCAAATATGAGAGGATGAAGACAGAGCCTCGCGAGAGGGTTGAAACAGGACCGCTCGAAGCGGCAGAGGCAGAAGAGGGGGCTGCGCGGTTTGGAGCCTATGAAGAGATGCGCGACCAAGCTGCTTCAGCCCTACCAAGCCGCGCAACGCCAGCGGCCACCCTCCTGTCGATTCCGTACCTGACCCGGATGGACGAGGATGGCAAGGTACAGCCTGGCCGTATTGAGGAGCTGAAGGCGGCGATTGAGAGCATTGAGCTTGGAGACCCCAAAACAGCAAAGCAGTCAGCAGAGTCTGCCAAACAGATACTTCTGGAGCAGTTCGAGGTTAGCGAGGCCGTGCTCGCTGAGGCCCAGCAGGAGTATGCAGCGGCAAGGCAAAAGGCTATTGATGCGGGAGAGTCCGCCAAGATCCGTCTCACACAAGAAACGTGGGCTCTTGCAGATGCGGCGCAAGATAGGGCTGAAGCAGCAAAGAAAAAAGCCGAGGATGCGATAAAGCCTTTGCAGGCCATTAATTCCGACATTGAAAAGCTGGACGCATACGTGTCCGAATTTGCCGGTCCCCAGGAAAGACTGGTTTCTGATTTGCCCTCCCACTTGCGAAAAAAAGAGCTTATTGCAAAAATCAAGGAGCAGAACCCAGCCATTATGCTTGAGGATCGCCCCCCAACAGACGATGAGTTGTGGGAAGTGCTTTTGGATACAAAAGCCAAGCTCGTAAAAGATGGTAAACCCATAGAGGGCACGATGTGGGCAGAGATTAACCCCTGAGCGTGTGAACGAATAAATATACATTCATACACTGGTTGACCGTTTTCGATTACAATCGGTCCGACCCGTATAGGAATGTGACAGGGTATCAGATGAAGAGCTGCTCCTCGATTCGCTCGAAATAAACACCCAAACAAACGTCAATGTTGAGCCGCCGCAAATCGATGAAGATTTGTTGCTTATGCAATCTCTCGACCCGTCATACGTCCCCGAAGAACCACAGGCGCCGGTAGACACCGGCCCAGCAGAAGAACCCGTAACGGTGCAGCCCCAGGTGCGGCAGGACCCCCTGAAGGCAGGTCTTGCATACGACGCCAAGAAGGGTTGGGTCAGTAAAGAATCCGCAACTCCCGACGAAAGCCTTAAGTCGATTCAAGTTTTGATGAACGCGCACTTTCAAGCCAAGCAGCGCGAGAAAGAACCGCTCACGGAGGGGCTGGACACCCCTGTCAACGTGTCCGGAGTATATGACCAAGAGTTCGTCGAAAGCCTGTGGCAACTGCGGCAGGAAGTTGTTGGAATGGACCCTGAAGCTGCGAAATTTAACCCGCTGGATTCTGGGAACCTGTTCGGCCAGAGCGACGAGGACGCTCAGCGTTTTTTTGAAACGCTCGGAAACAGGGAAGCTCTCGACGCGATTAAGCCAGCCGGGCACGACTGGATCTTTCACCCTGAAGAGCTTGAGGGAGCAATTTCTAATATCCGAGAAAGCCTCGTTAACTCCAAGCTTGCCCAGCGTGGTCAGGAGGGGCTTGCCCCAGATGACCCGGCCTATGCTGAATTAGACAAGCAGATTGGCGACGCCTTGAACGTGTACCGTGTGGCCGGTGCCGGTAACTGGACCCATGTCTGGAAACAGGCCGCAGACAGATATGAAGACGGTACAGCTACTGATTTAGACAAGCTTGTGAGGGGGCTTGGGCCGCGTCTTTTCTATGTCGGAGGTGGACCGGTCGCTGAGGATGGCACCGAGTTCAGCTACACCGCCCAGCGCGTGGCCATGGAACAGGAGATTGCTACAGGCAAAAAGACCGCTGCTGAAGTGTTCGCTCGACACACTATGGATCACGACCCAAAGGCTGGATACACGGCTGAGGACGAGGCCGTCCAGGAGTTGATCGACATTCCAGGAACCATGTTTCAGTTCAACAACCGGAGCAGGGCCGACGTTCGAGATCAAATCATTGAATGGGACAAGGATCCAAAGAAAGCAGCGAGAGACTACACTGAGGACCTGAGAAAATCGCTCCGCCCGATACGCAACGTCGTTCTGGACTTTCCGAGCCCCAAAGAGGGCCCAGACCGAGCCAGAACTCCCGAACGTGTCCGCGCCTACAACCTGTTCATGTACCCGGCAGCACTGCTCACAGACCCCGATCTTTTGGGCGCGATTGACGACCCTGAGTCCCGGTTCTTGGGCCAAGAGCCAAGCTGGGAAGACGACAAAGACGATGTGGTTGCCCGCGCCAAGATCCTGAACTCCCAAAAGTACAGCAGTGAAATTCGGGAAATCATAGAGGGCGCCGTAGAAACCCTCCCAAATAACCGCAAGTTCAAGGTCTTGGTGTCACCAGCAGACCTTGAAACACCAACCAAAGAGCGGCCAGGAGAGACAAGGGACGAGACGCTTCTGTACCTCATCGCCCTGACAAATGTGGACGACAGCGAGTACGCTGGTTTTGGCTCCAGGTCTTTCCCTAAGCTGAATGAAAAGTTCACCGAGCTTGGAGAGCTGGCTGTTGAAAAGGGCTTGGTTCGATCACAGCCGGACCAACTGTATAGCGGCGATATGGGCGGGTACTTTCACTCTACATTTGGGGCGTGGGAAGACGCGATCCGCGCTGGCGACGACCCGATGGAGGATGAGGCCCTTAAAGATCGAATGTTCAAAGCTCTATCGTCCCTTCACGATGGGTCTGCCTACGGCCAGCTGATCCGCTACGGAACCGCCTTGATGGATCTGGATGACAGCGAGTCACTGCTTATGGAGCAAAACCAGAGGGGCCAGCCGGGCATCAGGGGCAATGTAGACGATCGGATTAAGAAGCAATATTTCGATGTATACAGAAAGATCAGCACGCTTTTGACCTCCGATGTTTCCGGCTCGATTAAAGAAGTTGAATCTCGGTTCATCAAGGACCTTCCGCTTGCCTATGACTACGCCACAGCCCCGAAGGGTTTCGGAGGCATGACTTCCTTTGGCGAGGCTTCGGAGAAAGGCGTGGAGGCTTTAGGGATCGCCTTTGACCAGATCCTGGGCCCTCATGTAATAGCCCCGTTTAAAAAGATTACTACTGCCGAAGCTCAAACGATGCTTGAGAATGAAAGGCGCGAGTTTTTGGAGAAATGGAGCAATCCTTACCGAAAAGGCCTAATAGACGAACTTGCTGAGCCCTACCCTGTAGGCGAAATTACCGCCGCCAGTCGAGCCTTTGGAACTGATGTAGAAGACGGGGCCTTCAGCTCTCCCGTTGCGGACCATCTCGGCGGCATGATGGCGCTTTTCAACCCAGACGAGGACTGGGAGGGGATGACCCCGAAGGGTTGGGCGGATTTTGTAAACTGGGTATACAGCTGGAGCGGGACAGACCAGGCCCAGCTTGCCGCTTTGGAACAAGCGGTGGACACCCTTGAGGTTCCCGAACCGCTAAAGCAAGACGTTCAGGAGCGCATTGCTGAACAAAGAAAGCAGCTGATCGCCGGATATGTGGACCGCTACGAGTGGGATTTGGTTTCTGACCGGGTACTTGAATCCTCGTCGATGCAGGCGCTGTATCCTTCGCTGGCTGGATTGACCTATGACGACCTGCCAAGGGACGCGAGAGTAGGGGAGATCACTGTTGAGCACTTCGAGAAAGCCTTAGTCCTCAATCCAGGCCTTGAGAAAGACGGCCAGTTTATGAAGGCCATGAACTCGCTAAAAGATGGTGACGACTCATATGCGCGAAGAATCAAGCTGGAGTTCTTCGGAAATGCGGCCATTGATGAAATCACCAATTTAGAGGCTCTGAAGAAGGCAGCTGAGTTCAGAAAAGAAGCGCTTGAAAAGACCGGCGCTCAATCTTTCGACCTAATTACTCAAGGCCTTATGGGGGCGATGTACGACGAAAAGTACAAGGGGGGAGTCAAGTATCTTGAGGAAAGCACCCTCGGATATGGGATGCGGGTTGTTGGTTCAGGGCTTCAAGCCCCCTGGTTAGTTCTGGGCCGCAACATCGCCGACACGCTCATGTTGTACGACAAGCCGGTCATGTATGAAGACGCGAGCTTCATTGACAAATACCTCGCAACAGTTCAGCTGGCACACAGCGCGTTTCACTGGGCCGCTGATTTCATATACGCAAACGAAATGGATGATACATCCGGCATGGCCAGGGCAATGAAAACCGCCGGGCTTATAGCGGATTTTGTTGTCCGTTGGGAGGGAGCCACGCTGGGTACGGCGTTTGCGCCAGTAAATGTTGCGCTCAAGGGCGCCTCAGCGGCCGCGACAGCCCCCGTGGGCAAGGCGAGAGCCTTTGCAGCCGGGTCTTCTCCGTACCTGTATGCAAAGTGGGTAAACGCCACGGCAGCCAGCGCCGCAGAGAAGATCACGGATTTTGACTACACCACGGCAGTGAACCACGCCTACAAAACGTCAACAATCAACAACATGAAGTCAGGCGCCGACCCGATTAGCACCCTGTCAAAAGCTAATCGTGAAGTCTACAAGGATGTGATTAGAGCTGCCGGGGTGGATCCTGCTGTTTTGAAGCAGGCCATGAAGGCGCATCGAGAAGCCGTCCTTCACGGAAAAGGAGGGCTCAAGGAAGCTCTTGAGAATATATATAGAAACCCCACACCTGAGATGGCGTCTGTACGGACAGACCCGGCGTACCGTGCAGTCATGCGGGAGATCGACAAGGCGGTAGCTCAAAAGAAGATGGACGGCGCGCAGGGCGACGTGATGAAGCGCATGTTTGAGTATCAGTCTCAAGTCGTTTCAAGGTTTCCGCTCACAAAGGTGCAACCAGGAAAGCTTGTCAACCATCTACCGGATGGGAAAACTCCTCGCCTGTCGAGCCCGACCCAGCTGGTCAGGATCGATACCATTGGTGGGTCCAAGCACGGAATCATCATGGATCCGGCAGGGCTTGAGCAGGCTATTCCACTGAGACAGCTATTCGTGGAGAATCCAAAGGGCCAGCTGAAGTTCCCTCAAGACTTCTTCAAGGCCGTAGAGCTTCGCTCGCTGGACGCACCGGCCCCCGCATCTCTTCCGCCAGGGGCTCTCGCGGCAGGGCTGGAGCTTCCAGGATCCAAGGCGGTGTTCTTTAGCCAGGCAGAGCGGTCATTGGCGCAAGCCTGGCCCAAGGGGGCAAACAGCATCAAGGGGCAAGCCCTGCTGAAGAGGATGCTTGGCAAGGGCGCCAAGAACGCGGAAATCCAAACCATGGGCCTTGACCGGTACCTGGCGTCCAAGGAGAGGTTTACCTTTAAGGAGGTGTTCGCGTACATCAACAAAGAGCGGCTCAGGGTTGAAGAGCTGGTCAATGTCTCAGAAGCCAAGCTCCAGTCGATGATTGAAGACTTGAATTTGAAGCTCGCAGAGGCGGTTGCGCGAAGAGATAAGGCTCTTTCTGAGCAGATACCCGGAGAAGTGGACAAGGCAAGAAACGAAATCAGTCGTCTACGAGAGCAGATTGGCGATATGGCGGACCGCCAAACGCGGTATGAGAACTACGTTCAGGACGGCGGTAGGAACTATCGAGAGTTCCTTATTCGGTCGAGCGTTCTTGGTGACGACGTGACCCTCGGTCACTCCGGTCATTTTTCCGAGCCTGGGGTCTTGTTTTTCGTGCAGGCCACGGACAGGATTGACGCAGAAGGAAACAAGTACCTGTGCATTGAAACGATTCAAAGCGATTGGCACAAAAAATTTGAAAAGCTTCGGCGCGTAAACGACGAGATAGCTAAGCGATCAGGGCTCGACACCCCTGTCGAACGGATGAGCGCGAGGGGTTGGTACAGGAGCTATTTGGCGGACGCGAAGAAGATTGTCAGCGTAGTCGAAAAAGAGCTGTATGCAGGACGCTCAAGCCGTGCCGAAGGGGCAGAGCTTGACAGCATTATCGATGACTTTGTCGCCAGAAACACAAAGCGCACCCCGGAGAGGCACCTCCACGCAGCGATTGTGGAGCTGGAGCAAGACTTTTTCACGCTTCGAGAAGAGGCCGTTGAGATTGAAAAATTTGCACAACGCTTGGCTGAAGAGAGAGCGATAGACCTCGTCGATACAGCTGATATGACCCAAGGCCAGGTTCTCTTCGAGTTGTTGGTGAACGGCTATCGTGGCCTGGCCAGAATTTTGGACACCATGAAGCGCTCTCCCGCGCGCGAGACTTTCAACCGACAGATTTCGGATATTGACTTCCAATCGCCAAAGCTTAACGAAGGCATTGACTCGGTCATCGAGCTTCTGGTAAGAGATGAGCAACTGCCCGTTCCACCGCTACAAACGGCAAAACGCCCGAAGCTATGGGAAGGCACGGCAGTCAGATTCATGCTTCAGCGGGCAGCAAGAGAGAACTATGACGGGGTGGCTCTTGTAAACGCTGACGACTTGGCCCAAGTTGTTGCTGGTTTCCCGCCCGCGCCCGAAACCCTGAACGGGCTTAGGGCAGCGTACAACCCTGTAGCCCCTGACGGTCGAATTGGTCGATACCCTTCGCACATTAAAAAGATGGTTGCTCGATTCGGGGTCGATCTTGAAGTGGCCAACCTCTCAAAGTGGGAGCAGTTAGACCCGGGCACTGAACTGGCCGCCATGCCGACATATACAGGCTCCAGCAGGGTGTTTGGCACCGTTACCGAGGCAGACCTTAAAGGCAACGTGCGGGGAATACCAGCCGATGTTCCTGGCTCCGAAATGCTCTCGTTTATGGAGGGCAAGCTGGGATCTATCAAAATAGACGATGGCACCCCTGAAGGGGCTGGCGTGTTTTTAGATAAAAGGCTGAGCACTGTAGAGCTTGAAAAAATTGCAAGCGACGCAATGACTGCAAACAGACGCAATATTCTTGCGTATAGCGAGATTGGGGCCTCGCGCACGTTAGAAAGCGAAAAGGGGATGGCAAGGTGGTATCAGTCTAAGGCGTACGATGCTGGCGAGCAGGCCTACCTCTCGCACGATTTAAAGGGGTTTCAGCTTGTTCCGGAGAACACTGTATACGTCATCTTGGCTGAGATGCTTGAGAGGGCAGGAACGGTTCGGAACATGTTCAAGGTCCTCAAGGACAACAACTATGCCAGACAGATTCTGGACTCGATGGAGGCCGACAAGGCGGTCAGGCTTCCAGACGGCTCGCTTGTGTCATCTAAGGGGCTTCATATAGAAGGAACGGAGGCCCACAAGTACATACATGACTACTTTACAGAAGCGATTAGGCTGAGCTTTGAGCCGGAGATCGCTGGCCGATTGAGCGCTTCAGAACAGTCGCTATTGGCCATGGTTGGCAGACCCCTGAAGTCATTCAACCCCAAAGACCTGTGGTATCACAGATCGCGCCGACAATATGGAAATATGCTCAAGATTGCCGCGCAATTGAACAGGCCAGATTCGCCCGTAGGCGCCGGACCTTTTGATGGGCCCAATTCTCTAATAGGGCCCCGTAAAATGAATCCAGGGGTGCAAGCACTAAGCGGTACCGGGCTTTACCACGCGTACAAAGACGCCTACGGGGTGCTCATCGGAGATAGGCGCCTTAAGCCCAGGCCCGAATCCTACATCCAAATGGGGTATTTTAAAGAGTTCGTCAACCACATTGGAGCCACTGTTGGCGACTACTCGTTTCCAGCAACCGCGATCAAGTTCAATAAGAAGCTGCGCGCACACCTCCAAGAAAACCCCGTGCCGCTATGGATGGAACGGGGAGGCAAGAAGCTTGGAAAGTTTGAGGTTCGGAACGACCCCAAGGCGGCCCCGGCTCCCGCGCCAAAGCTTGAGGTTTCGATTACCGGAATGCGACCAGAGTTCCCAGAACTCAGGCGACACTGGGACGACTATACAGCTACAACCAATGAGTTTAGAAAACGGCTAAAGGACGGTGAAGATCCCGCATCACCCGAAATGGCAAGCCTCCGAGCGGCTGCCGACCAATACCTACAGGAGCTTTATGACCTGTATCAACCGTTTCTGAAAAAGTGCCTGACAGAAGACCTGCCACCCGGCCTGATTCGCGTAGAGGCCGAACGGCCTGGTTTTGGAGTGTGGAACGGAGACCCGTCCGAGGCCACCGTAATCTTGCGGTTTGACTACGATGACGTGCCAAACACGCCCGTACCAGAGCCAGTCATGTCGGCCCTCGAATCCTTGGTTGCAGCAATGCAGAAGAGCGATCCAGACCTTGCAATACGGTCCGGAAGCTGGGATGTAGGCAACTTCGCAAACACGATCCGCATGGTCGAAAGAATGAACAGGCGGCAGGGAGGGCTGGAAGAAACAGGACCAGTCAGCCTACAGAGCCTGACTAAAATGTTTGACGAGTCTGTGCAGGACTACCCATCGGGGTGGGTGCTGATACAGCAGATCAACAACCCACGGGTAAACAAGCTGTGGAAGAAGGCCAAGAAGGCTGTAGACTCTCTGCAACCGGCCACTTCCCTGGCGCGTGACATTATTGTGGGCCGGTTGGCGCAGTTCAGCAAAGTTTACCAGCAGGGCGGCTTCCTTTTCCGTGAACGGGCTGGTCGAATCGATGGAGTCACGCCGGAAATTATTAGCGGCTCCGCGCCCATCCCCCCAAGCTTTATCTACCGCGATGCTGGTGGGGTCAACCGGGCCGCAACGATTGTGTTGGATTTGAACAGCAATCCTATTTTGAGCCAAAACTCTCAGTTGATTCTCGACCTTATGGCTGAACGGTACCTGGGCGCAACGCTTGACCCGGAGGCAGGAACGCTTGCTATTGCTCACACGCCGGAATGGAGCAAGCAAACCCCACAAGAACACCTCTCCGCCGTGCTCTCCTACCTTGAATCTATACAAGAGCGTGTGGGCAGGGTTGACGTTGATGCGTTCCGTGAAAATATTTATATCGCAGAGCCCATAGCTCCAAAGAAGTTCAAGGCCGGTGACGGATCTTTGGTTAGCAGCTCTGCAAAGTCCACACCAACATCCGGCCTATTGGAGAGAATCTATGACTACGAAACCCTCATCCTCCACGGGCTGGAAGCAGAACAAGACGCTTCGAGATATCTCCGAAGCAGCGTACAACGAGATGTCGGAACTGCTAGACTCGATAGTGGAGAAGCTGCCGCCAGACCAGCGCCCGAAACCGGGACTTATCCGACAAGTCGATCTGAGCGCACGGGTTCCAAGAGCAAGCGCTTCGCTGAACTTGCGGCCCAGGGGTTCCGCCCGCAACACTTCGCCGGATTCAGACC
>LULM01000167.1_pt1 | contig 27037 bp, 22 predicted proteins | sample 728151 | NCBI WGS metagenome assembly LULM01 (sample SAMN03860289, study PRJNA289734) | marine metagenome | biome: seawater column; feature: ocean; material: water; isolation source: Red Sea water column Station 149 - depth 200m | place: Saudi Arabia: Red Sea | collected 2011-10-15 | depth 200 m
AGCTCGACGTTTTATACTTGCGCTGACTTTGGTGAATTACGCTGTTTATTTTCCCAATAGACAATCAAGAACGCCAAAGCAAACAAGACCATAAAACCATCTACCGATGGCTTCATGGTCATTTTCAATATATTTAACCTAAGAAACGACGTGCATTTCTAAACATACGCAACCATGCGCCATCTTGTCGCCAATCTTCAGGCTTCCAAGAATGTTGTAGCGCACGGAAGTTACGCTCTGGATGTGGCATCATGATCGTTGCACGACCATCGAGCGAAGTCAGACCTGTGATTGCCTCAGGTGAGCCGTTCGGGTTGAGTGGATAATGTTGTGTCGGATTACCTTGGCTATCCACATAGCGCATCACCACTTGATCATTGCTATTCAGTGTTGCAAGATTTTCTGCACTTGCCACCAAGCGCCCTTCACCGTGCGCCACAGCGATCGGTAAGATCGAACCTTGCATACCATCTAAAAGCACAGATGCTGATTTTTCAATACGTACATTGACGCTACGTGCTTCAAAGACTTCTGAAGTATTGCGGTGGAAACGTCCCCAATGATCAGCACCAGGAATTAATGGCGCAAGCTGTGACAACATCTGACAACCATTACATACACCTAAGCTAAAGGTATCGTCACGATTAAAGAATTTTTCAAACTGATCACGCAGTTTAGCATTGAACAGCACGGATTTAGCCCAGCCACCGCCTGCACCGAGTACATCACCATAAGAGAAGCCACCGCATGCCACTAAACCTTCAAAATCATCGAGGTTAATGCGACCTGCAAGCAAATCGCTCATGTGTACATCGACGGTGTTAAAGCCAACTCTATCAAATGCCGCTGCCATTTCCACATGACCATTCACGCCTTGTTCACGCAGAATCACCATGTTTGGACGGCGCACATTAATCATTGATGCTTCAATCGCTTCATTTAAATCAAAAGTCGGCTTAGCAATCAAACCTTGATGATTTGTATCAGCAATCAAGGCAAATTCTTGATCGGCAGTTTCCACATTGTCACGTAGACGTTGTATTTGATGAGAAACTTCTGACCATGCCTGTTGGAGTGAAATACGTTCAAAAGTCAAACCATTCACTGTCAATTGATCATTATCATTCACTTGACCAAGCAATGAAATGGCATCTTTTAGACTTGAATTGGTAATTTCACTTTGCAGACTTTCCCAATCCGATACTTTAATTTGTAAGACTGCACCAATTTCTTCTGCGAATATGCTTTCAATCGTTTGTGGCTCAAGTGCAACACCCAAACGAGAGGCAAACATCATCTCTGCCACGGTTGCCAATACACCACCATCACCGATGTCGTGATAGGCTTGAATAAAGCCACGATTATTCCAGTCTTGAATTAAGGCAAAGAATGCTTTCAGATCATCGAAGCTATCAACGTCAGGTGCAGTTGTACCGATCGCTTTATAAACTTGCGCAAGTATCGACCCACCAAGACGGAATTGACCTTTAGATAAATCAATACGCACTAAAATCGAATCGGTATTTTTCAGTTCTGGCGTCAATGTTTTACGCACATCAGCCACAGGCGCAAATGCCGTCATCACACCTGCAACAGGTGAAGTGACTGATTTATTTACACCATCATCTTCCCACGTGGTACGCATCGACAACGAGTCTTTCCCCACAGGAATAGCGATACCGAGCGCAGGACAGATCTCCATACCGACGGTTTTCACCGCTTCAAACAAGGCTTGATCTTCACCTTTTTGTCCTGCGGCTGCCATCCAGTTTGCAGAGAGTTTAATGTCACTGAGTTGTTCAATATTTGCTGAAGCAATATTGGTAATCGCCTCTGCCACCGCAAGACGTACTGATGCCGCAGGATTGAGCAATGCCACTGGTGGACGCTCACCCATTGCCATCGCTTCACCTGTAAAGCCTTGCAAACTGGTGGTGGTCACTGCCGCATCTGCGACAGGCACTTGCCAACGTCCGACCATCTGATCACGAGCAACCATGCCTGTGATCGAACGGTCGCCAATGGTTATCAAAAACGATTTCGAAGCCACAGTTGGATTTTTCAATACGCGGAAAATCGCATCTTTCAAATCAACTTTTGATGCATCAAAGTCGTTACCTTTACGTTCAATCGTTTCATATGAACGTTGCATACGTGGCGTACCACCCAACATGACTTGCATTGGCATATCCACGGCATTATTTTCAAATAACGGATCTTCAACAGTCAGATGACGTGCTTCAGTCGCTTCACCCAATACCGCATACGGACAACGCTCACGTGCACAAATTTCTTCAAACTGTTCTAAAGATTCTGGACGAATCGCTAACACATAACGTTCTTGCGCTTCATTTGACCAGATTTCCATCGGGCTCATGCCTGGCTCTAAAGATGGAATCTTACGCAGGTTCAATACAGCACCTAACTCGTGATCATTCACTAGTTCAGGCATCGCATTTGATAGACCACCCGCACCCACGTCGTGTACAGACACGATTGGGTTAAAGTCTTCTAAGCGCCAGCAGGTATCAATCACTTCTTGGCAACGACGTTCCATTTCAGGATTTTCACGTTGTACCGAAGCAAAGTCTAAGCTCTCGCCCATGGTGCCACTGTCTACAGAAGATGCTGCACCACCGCCAAGACCAATCAGCATGGCAGGCCCACCAAGGACGATCAGCAAATCACCCTCTTGGATCGCATCTTTTTCCACATGGTCAGGGCGAATATTGCCATAACCACCAGCGATCATGATCGGCTTATGGAAGCCTTTCACTTCACCATTGACATTTTGTTCAAAGGTACGGAAATAACCATTGAGGTTCGGACGACCGAATTCGTTATTAAATGCTGCACCGCCAAGTGGTCCATCAATCATGATTTGTAACGGTGATGCCATACGAGATGGTTTGCCGTAGTTGTCTTCCCACGGTTGTTCAAAACCTGGAATATTCAAGTTTGATACGGTAAAGCCTGTTAAACCTGCTTTTGGCTTACCACCACGACCTGTTGCACCTTCGTCACGAATCTCCCCGCCTGAACCAGTCGCTGCGCCTGCAAATGGAGAAATCGCCGTTGGATGGTTGTGGGTTTCCACCTTCATCAAGATGTGTGCAGCTTGGCTCTTATATTTATAAACATATTGCCCATTGTCATCAGCTTTTGGATAAAAGCGCATGGTGTCATAGCCGACAATCACCGACGCATTGTCTTTGTATGCAGACAGCACATCAGTTGGCGATTCTTTATAGGTGTTTTTAATCATTTGGAACAATGACAATGGTTGCTTTTCACCGTCAATTGTCCACTGTGCATTAAAGATTTTATGACGGCAATGCTCTGAGTTTGCCTGTGCAAACATCATCAATTCGATGTCATGCGGATTACGTCCGAGCTTATTGAACGCATCGGTTAAATAATCAATTTCTTCATCAGACAGTGCAAAACCAAATTCACGATTGGCTTGAACTAAGGCTTCTTTACCTTGCCCAAGAATATCAATGCTATTTAATGGTTTTGGTGCTGTTTCCACAAATAATGCTTTGGCATCGTCAATCTGATCAAACACGCTTTCAGTCATGCGATCGTGCAATGCCAGTTTCAATGCGTTTGAAACGCTTGATACACCCTTCAACGTGTATAGCACGCCACGTTCTAGGCGATGTACTGGCGTATTACAGTTCTTAAAAATATCTGTTGCTTTTGATGACCACGGTGAAATCGTCCCGACACGAGGTGTCACCAAAACTTGTACTTCATCGTTTTCAGTTTGGCGAAGCGCAAAGATTTGACTGTCGTTTAACAGCGCATTTGCCGATTGCAAAGTTTCATCATTTAAAGCTTGATCAAACAAGTAAACCCATTGACTTTCCACACTTTGGACAGTATCAATTGACGAGAGGCGAGAGAGTAATTGAGCTTGCTTAAAAGCAGAATGTGCAGACGCACCGGCCACGATAAACATGTTGATTTTGGCTCCACGGCAAGTCTTTTGAACCTGCGCAATGTGACTAAGATTGTGACAAAGAAAAAATCTGTGACAATACGGCAAAAATGAAGAGTCATATTCTACTTCGAATCGACATTTTCAGCTAGCGACAGTGGGCAATTAATTCCAATTTCATGGAATTGTTCTAGTTTATTTTTTCAGCTTCAATGTTGTAATTAATATCAGTTTCGATCTGTAGTGCTTGTTGTTCAATCAAATCAGTACTGCGCTTGAGCATTTCCACAATTTTCTGCGTATCAATAAATTCAAAACGATTAGTCGATGCCAATACAGTGAACGCCCATGGTGCTTCTTTACTCGAATAGCGCACAGGCACAGAAATACTGGAAAACTCGGGATGCAACTCGCCTTGCGAGATGTAATAGCCTTGCTTCTTGATTTGTCTGAGTTTACTGATAAATTCTGCCTCATCTTCAGCAAAACCATTCTTCGCCAAATCCTCAGCAAGATATTGATAATATTCGATTTGCTGTTTCTTAGTCAGATTTGCCAAGATAATCTTTGCCGATGATCCAGCCGACAAGGCGCGCGGACAACCACGACCATAGACCAAGCCCTCATTACGATATGATTCATGATGAATATCAATACAACTCTTGCCCTCTAATGCCGTGATTAAACACAACATTTCAGTACGATTAACCACTTCTCGCATCTGCGGAATGCACAGCTGTACCCACGGATCGCTTTCTCGAGCAACATAATCCAACAGCGCTACCTTTGAGCCAAGCACATAAGAGCCAACCTGATGGTGCGCTTTTTTCAACAAGCCAACTTCGACCAATTCTTTCAGATAGCGGTACGCCATCGGCTTCGATACATCAAGCTCTTTGCAGATATCATCCACATCAATGACAGGACGCTGGACAGAAAAAAGATCCAAAATCATCAATATACGGGCAAAACTAGATGTACTCAACACATACTCCATCACTCAGAACCAATCAAAAAAATAGCAAATAAATCGGCTGAGATGCTTCATTCTATATTTGTTTTAACCGACTATTAATTATTCACATTATTAAAGTAGGTTCAAGATTTAGTTAACCTAGAATTTATTTTTAAAAATAAAACTGCACTGAAAGAAAAAGAGGCGACAAACCAAGTCGCTATGCTAATGAATTTTTCACAAAGTCATGGCATGATAAGCCAATGATTAGAAATCACTAAATGAGAGAGTTTACAGAGAATGACAACACAGATGAATTGGGTAAACTTGCTCGCCGCCTCACGTCTTGGCAGTAAAAAAAGCACATCAGAACAAGCACGTAGCCCATTTCACAAAGATTATGATCGCATTATATTTTCACAAAGTTTTAGACAACTGAACCGTAAAACCCAAGTCCATCCATTGACCCAGCACGATGGCATTCATACTCGCCTGACGCATTCCCTCGAAGTATCTTGTATCGGTCGTTCGCTCGGGATGCTGGCTGCGGAAAAGATCGAAAAACATCTGCCGTCGTGGGTCAGCCCTGCCGATGTTGGGCATGCGGGTGAATATGCGATTCGAGATTGGTTTGATCAGACCTATCTGAATAAACCCTATCTTTTTACCTCAGAACAATGGGCAGATTTGCGTCAGTTTGAAGGCAATGCGCAAGGTTTAAGAGTCCTGTCTCGTCTGGATTATCATCCGAATGATGGTGGGATGCGCCTGACCTATGCTACGCTTGGCGCGTATCTGAAATATCCGTGGCTCAGCAAAATCATTGATGATACAGACCGTACACCGAATCATCATCGACCGAAGTTTGGCTGTTATCGTACCGAAAAAGATGTGTTGCAATTGGTCGCTGAACAGCTTGGACTGATTCAACTCGGTGAATATCATTATTGCCGTCATCCGCTGACTTATCTGCTCGAGGCTGCTGATGATATTTGCTATGCGCTGATTGATTTGGAAGATGGCATTATCCTCAATATGCTGAGCTATGAAGAAGTTGAGCCGATTTTTACCGAACTGGTTGCCGACTATGGTTTGCCTGAGGAACTTGGGCAAAATACCTCATGGCAACAAAAAATCGCGGCGCTACGTGGTCGAGCGATGAAACGCTTGGTCGATGAAGTGACCACTGCATTTGCCAATCATCATGATCAATTGCTTGCTGGAGAATTGCCACATGGTTTGTTGCATTATTGCAGTGCCGACATTGCGCATGGGATTCAAAAAGCCAAAGATTTAGCCCGCACGAAAATTTTCAATCATCGTCACAAAGCCGATTTGGAGCTATTGGCACATGCCAGCGTACAACACTTGCTCAATGCGTTTATTCCGCTGACTGATCCTGAACGTCGAGTGAGTTTTAAAGAACAGCGCTTGATGATTATTCTCAATAGTTTGGGGATTCAGATTGGCGAGAATTATTTCCAAAATGTCATGCAGGTCTTGGATGTGATCAGTAAGTTTTCTGATCATCAGGCTTATGCGATCTCGCAAGAGTTGCAGGGAAATAAAGTGGGGCTATTGTAAACACACGGTGAATTTGGCACTGTATCGACTATTAAATACATTGCTTAAATTGGAAAACATTTAAGTAACCACTTTTTTTTAATTTTTTAGAATTGAATATTTATGATCGGCTCACTTACTGGCGAAATCCAACACCTTGAAGGTGCTACCGTTATCCTCAATGTCGGCGGTGTCGGCTATGAAGTCGATACACCACTCTCCACTTTTTGCCAACTCAAACGTGGCGAAACCGTCACGCTTTGGACGCATTTCGTGGTACGTGAAGATGCCCAACAACTGTACGGCTTTAGCGAATTACAAGATAAAGTGATTTTCCGCACCCTACTCAAAGTCAATGGCATCGGTGCAAAAATGGCGCTCGGTATTTTATCTAGTCTAAGCGTTGAAATGCTGATTCATTGCATTGAGCATGAAGATGTAAATACTTTGGTCAAAGTACCGGGAATCGGTAAAAAAACCGCAGAGCGTCTAATCATTGAACTTCGTGATCGCCTAAAAGCGCTTGGAAATAGTACGACGAGTTCTAGTTCAAGTGGCTTAGAACGTATTCAGTTTATTCCTGATTCGCCTGTAGCAGAAGCTGAGTCTGCATTGGTCAGTCTTGGCTACAAACCTGCCGAAGCCCAAAAAGCCATTGCTGCGGTAAAATCTGAACATGACGATAGTGCAGGACTGATTCGTGCTGCGCTAAAATCGATGATGAAATAAATTTCACTAAAATGCTTTACCCTTTACTATGCTTAAAAGCCAAAATCTGAGTACCTCATGCAAGACCGTTTAATCAGTGGACTAGAAAAACCAGAAGATCAATTTGATCGTGCCATCCGCCCGACTTCGCTTGCCGATTATGTCGGTCAGCCTGTGGTGCGTGAACAAATGGAAATCTTTATTGGCGCAGCACGTGGTCGTGGCGAAGCATTGGATCACACCTTGATTTTTGGTCCTCCGGGACTCGGTAAAACAACACTTGCCAATATTATCGCTCGGGAAATGGGTGGCAATCTCAAGTCCACCTCAGGGCCTGTATTAGAACGTGCAGGCGACTTGGCGGCAATGCTGACCAATCTTGAAGAAGGCGATGTGTTATTTATTGATGAAATTCATCGACTTTCACCTGTGATTGAAGAAATTCTCTATCCTGCGATGGAGGATTATCAGCTCGACATCATGATCGGTGAAGGGCCTGCGGCACGTTCGATTAAACTGGATTTACCACCGTTTACTTTGGTCGCTGCAACCACGCGTGCAGGTTTGCTGACTTCACCACTGCGTGATCGTTTTGGGATTGTGCAACGCCTTGAGTTTTATTCGGTGGAAGATTTGACCAGTATCGTGCTTCGTTCGGCTCGTTTAATGAATTTACCAATTACTCAAGATGGTGCGCATGAAGTCGCTCGTCGCTCTCGTGGTACGCCACGTATTGCCAATCGTTTGCTACGTCGTGTGCGTGATTATGCCGAGGTGAAAGGTACTGGCGAAGTCACCCAAGAGATGGCACATAAAGCACTCGATATGCTCAATGTCGATAAAGATGGTTTGGATACTTTAGATCGTCGTTATCTATCTATGCTCTTGGAGCGTTTTGATGGTGGGCCTGCGGGTGTGGAAGCCTTAGCGGCAGCGATGGCAGAAGATAGTGGTACATTGGAAGATGTGATTGAGCCTTATCTCATTCAACAAGGCTATGTCATGCGAACAGCTCGTGGTCGTATTGCCACCAATCAAGCCTATTTGCAATTTGGCATGACACCGCCTGAACCCAAAGAAAAATAACGCAACCAACTCCTACACACCAACCTGTCTTAAAACTGCAATATTTCTGTCATATTGATGTCATCGCAGACTGTTTTCATAGTGCAAAATTAGAGGAATACTATGGAGTAGTCACATGGCTGGCTTATCAATTTGGCATGTTTTGATTTTCGCAATCGTGGTCATCTTATTATTTGGTACATCCAAACTGAAAAATATCGGCAAAGACGTTGGTGGTGCGGTCAAGGATTTTAAAAAATCAGTCCGTGACGACGACGAACAAAAACTTCTCGAGCACGAAGCGACTACACAAGAGATTCGTACTGAATCTAAAGCACAGCAAAATAGCTAAACCATTTTAGCTACTCGCTGTCGTAGCAGAATCAAGTAGAACACTCATGTTTAATTTGGGAATTTCCGAGCTTTTTTTATTTGCCGTAGTCGCACTGATCGTGCTCGGCCCTGACAAACTGCCTGAGGCTGCACGCTTTGCAGGGCGTTGGTATGGCAAGCTGAAACGCACGGTCAATAGCGTACAAAATGACATTGATCGTGAACTACGCATGTCTGAGCTCAAAGCACAAATGCAACAAGAAATGCAACGCATCAAAGACCTAGAAGCCAAGATGCAAGCACAATATGAGCAAGCTAAGCATCAGAAATTGATGCCATTTAAATCGCCTATTGTGGGTAATGGCGAACTAGTAAATGACGAGATTGTTGAGCTTAAACAAACGCTCAATACGTCAATTAGTGCCAATAAACTTGTAGATCGTTCATATCAATATTGCGCTGAATACAGCTTAAATATTCCATTTCAAACGCAGTTTCTACAGCGTGCAAAATGCACCACCTTTGAATATCGACAGGCTGTTTAGCCATACCACACCAATCATCATCAAAATATAGTATTCGATATGACACAGTCCAATGCCAACACTTCACAAATCGGTTTAGATAACACAGCAGAAGCATTAGACAGTATGCCGATCACTAAGCATCTGATGATCTTGCGTGGGCATTTGATCAAGATGGTGATTGCGATTTTGGTACTGTTTTTCGCGTTATTGCCTTTTGCCAATGATACTTATCAATTGCTATCTGAACCCTTACGTGCTCAGCTTCCTTCGACCTCATCAATGATTGCCACCGATGTCACTGCGACATTTATGGCGCCGTTTAAGCTGAATTTCTTTTTGGCATTTATGATAGCCATGCCTTATGTGTTGTATCAAATTTGGTCATTTTTTAAACCTGCACTATATCAACGAGAAAAGAAACTTGCCCTTCCCTTGTTGATTGCCAGTATCAGCTTGTTTTATATCGGCATTGCTTTTGCCTATTTTATTACTTTGCCTGCGATTTTAGGTTTTTTTATCCACGTTTCACCTGAAACTGTGGCACCGATGACTGACATCAATAGCTATCTCAGCTTTTGTTTAAAGCTATTTGTGGTGTTTGGGCTGACTTTTGAGATTCCTGTGGCAACACTGTTATTGATCATGATTGGTGTGGTGAGTACACAAGATTTGATTGAAAAGCGTCGCTTTATCATTGTCGGTTGCTTCTTTGTGGCGATGTTTGCTACGCCACCTGATGCGATTTCGATGCTGATGCTGGCGATTCCGATGTGGTTGTTATTTGAACTTGGATTGTTGTTTGGTAAGTTGATTGAAAAGCGTAAAGTTGCAGATTAATTTAACGGCATTGATGTCTGCTAGCTTTTCCAAACCCGCCTTAAATGCCCTGAAAATATATCACACATAATTTACAACAATTTGATTTTTAACATATTTACCCAAATCACATTTTATCAATTCATCACTTTGTAAAGAAAACTTCACCGCACTGACATATTCCCTGCGTAGCCTAAGCTAAAACAATTTTTACGTTAACACGCACTTGCCAGGGAATCATCATGACCGAGCTTACACCATACGTTGAAGATCAAGAGTTAGATAACAACAACTCAGATAATCCACACTTCCGAGATATTTTAGAACATCACATTTCACGTCGTAGTTTAATTAAAAAAACTGCATCAGCAACCGTTGCACTGACATTGGCTTCAAGTCTTGCAGCTTGCAGCGATGTTGATGACGATAATAATAGTAGCTCAGGCGATCCAATAGATGACCGTCCTGAAAGCTTGACTTTTAAGGCAGTTGATAAAAATCTTAATGACTGGGTGACTGTCCCAGAGGGCTATACCGCAACTGTGCTGTATGCTTTGGGCGATCCATTGAACGCAACTGAATCTGCTTGGAATGATAATGAAGTACCGAATGGCCCAAGTTTTGAGCTTCGTTCAGGTGACTGCCACGATGGTATGACTTTTTTTGGTATGGCAAATGGCAAATACGATGCCAATGTTTCTGAGCAAGGCTTATTGGTGATGAATCATGAATACATCAACCAAACATTTTTGCACGATGCAGGACCTCAAGTTGATGCCGAAGGTCGTCGCCCAGAAGATGAAGTGCTTCGTGAAATGAACTCGCACGGTGTATCTGTGATTCACCTTGAAAAAGATGAAACAACCCAATCTGTGACCATCAAGAAAGATTCTGAATTTAACCGTCGTATCACTGCATCAACGGAGATGGATATCGCAGGCCCAGTACGAAATACAGACTTAGTCCGCACTGCTTACTCATCAAATGGTACCAAGACACGTGGTACACATAACAACTGTGGTAATGGTTATACACCGTGGGGGACGTACCTCACAACTGAGGAAAACTTTATTGGCTACTTCGTTCGTAACGATGGCGATGATGCGCTACGCAGCGCCAAAGAAGTCGTTGCGCTTAATCGTTATGGCTTAAAACAAAAAGCATCTTCTCGCTATGGTTGGGAATCAGCGATTTCGAGCACCAATGAGCAAGATCTTTTCGACCGTTGGAATTCATCTGTGACTGCCGATGATGCAACTCAAGACTATCGTAATAGCGCAAATACCTTTGGTTGGATTGTTGAAATCGACCCATTCGACCGCTCAGTAAATCCTGTAAAACGTACTGCACTTGGTCGCTTTGCGCATGAAGACTGTCGTTCTAGCCGTGCCATTGAAGGGCAACCACTTGCTTTTTACATGGGCGATGACTCACGTGGCGAGTACATCTACAAGTTTGTATCTGATGCAACGTGGAGCAATAGCGACATCAATGGTGGCTATAGCGCTGGTGACAAATACATGAACAATGGCACTTTATATGTTGCCAAGTTCAATGATGACGGTACTGGTGAATGGATTGAATTGACTTACGGTCAAAATGGCTTGGACGAAAGCAACGCAGTCTACCCTTTTGGCTCGCAAGCCGAGGTGGTGACATTTGCTCGTCTTGCTGCAGATGCAGTCGGCGCAACCAAGATGGATCGTCCAGAATGGTGTGCAGTCAATCCAATGAATGGTGAAGTCTATGTGACCCTCACCAACAACTCTAACCGTGGTACAAGCTATGAAACCGATGCAGCGAATCCACGTAATTACGAAGATCCTGAAGGCGGTAAAGGCAACGTCAATGGTCACGTCATTCGTTTCCGTGAAGCAGACGATATGACCACTGCGACCTCATTTGCTTGGGATATTTATCTATTCGGTGCAGAAGCGGCAATGGATGCAAACATCAACTTGTCTGGCTTGACTAATGCAAACGACCTCTCTAGCCCAGATGGTATGTGGTTCGATACACGTGGCGTACTATGGCTTCAAACAGATGACGGTGCATATACCGACACCACTAACTGTATGATGCTAGCGGCGCTGCCGGGTGAAGTAGGTGACGGCACAACAGCAACCACTTCAAATGGTCAAACCACGATCGTTGGCGCACAAGTGACGGATGAAAATCTGCGTCGCTTCCTGACAGGTCCTAAAGAATGTGAAATCACTGGTGTGACGACTACACCTGATCACAAAGCGATCTTTATCAATGTGCAACATCCAGGTGAACGTTCAAAAAGCTATGACGCACCAACCAGCCACTGGCCTACATCTCAGACAGATCGTACGAACTCAACCGCACGTCCACGTTCAGCTACCGTGGTGATCACTCGTGATGATGGTGGCGTGATCGCAGGTTAATTCCTGATAATCGAAATCCATAAAAAAGCACGCTAAATTTAGCGTGCTTTTTAGTTAAACCCCACCCAACCTCCCCTTTTAAAGGGGGGGAGTATTTCCTATTGAAAATAAAAATCTTCTAACAAGAGGAATTCCCTCCCTTTTTAAGGGAGGGCTAGGGAGGGTTCGCACCCGCTAAATATTCGCTTTTCTATCTATTATTTGTGCTTGGATATAAGACTGCACAGCATCAAAGTTATACATAACATCTTGATTTAATAAACGAATGACCCCGATGCCCAATGCTCGCATATATTCATCCCGCACAGCGTCATATTGGATTGCATCTTGGTTAAAATGTAAATCTCCATCCAACTCAATCACCAATCTGATTTCAGGGCTATAAAAGTCAGCAATGTAGTGACCTATTCCATGTTGTCTTCTAAATTTCACACCAAGTTGTTTATTCCGAAGAACTGACCAAAGCCTTTTCTCTGGTTCAGTCATATTATTTCGAAGTTCTTGGCGACGTTGTTTATATTCAGGTCTATTAAATATTTGTTCTGTCATTATTTTCCACCATCTAAAACCCCACCCAACCTCCCCTTTGAAGGGGAGGAGTATTGCAGATTTAGAACCAAAATCCGCTAATAAGCGGAGTCCCCTCCCTTTCTAAGTGGATAAGCTGCTACAGCAACGCAAGGGAGGGTTTTATATGATTAAGAAAAATAATTAACTCAAATCAACATCCACTTTCACAACCTCACCCAACTGCTCGCCATATTGCGTTTTTTCCCACCATTGAAATTGTTTGTGATTTTTTTGCTCTTGGATGAGTAGAAAATTGGAACAACGTGTGCCGTAAACTGGACTTTGGATAAAGCTCGAAGAAAGCAATTCTTCCATTTCTAAGCTAATCCCCGTATTTGGCAATTTATCAGTATCAATTTTGCGTTGATCTTCTAACACATCCCAAGCCGCAGGTAGAGTTTGCTGTTCAATATCAAAATCATTTTTCAAATCAGGTTGTTGCAGTAGTGGCAAAAATTCTTGGGTAAAGCGTTTACGCAAGTGTGCGGTTTTGTCCCAATGCTCACTCATCAAACCATTGGACACCACATAGACGCCACGCGCTAAGACTTGTGGTGCTTCACCTCGATTACTCATATACACCGCTTGTTGTTGATCGCCAACGAGTAAGTTAAAACCCGCATAATCATTTTGGTTTTTTTCCAATTGCTGAGTAAAACGTAGTGGTGCTAAATTGGATGTTAAAAAATCACGAATTAAATCACCTCGTGAGGTAGAAAATTTTTGATCACTCTTTTCTCGAAAATTGGTTACCACCGCCCAACGACCTGATGGCGTCACGCCCATCCATGTGCCGCCCTGCACTAAATCTTGCCCTGCATAGAGCTGATCATCTTGCCAATAGTGAAGCTGTTTGGTCGGACGCTGATAAAACTCATCACGATTGGAAAGTAATAGTAACGGAAACTCGTCGATGCTCTGCCACGCCAATGCCACAATACACATAATTGATCAAACTTCTTTATTCATTCGATTAGACACATTGAATGTACAACATTTTTCATATTTTTCCTTTACAATTCCTGTCAAAATGATGATAGCAATCATTCATTTATTCATATCCACATAAAGGAATTTCTGCTAATGCTGACCTATCCAAACATTGATCCTGTTGCATTATCCTTAGGACCTGTCACAGTCCATTGGTATGGACTGATGTACCTTTTGGCATTTTTATTTGCATGGGGATTGGCAACTTATCGTGCCAAGCGACGTGAGGGTTGGAACTCGGAAATGGTGTCCGATCTGATCTTTTTCGGGGCACTCGGTGTAGTGATTGGTGGTCGTGTTGGCTACGTCTTGTTCTACGGATTTCAGCAATTTTTAGACAATCCGATTTGGCTGTTCCAAGTCTGGACGGGTGGCATGAGCTTCCACGGTGGCTTTATTGGTGTGATGTTGGCAATGATCTTTTGGTGCCGAAAATACCAAAAAGCATGGTTTGAAACTTTAGACTTCATTGCGCCATGTGTCCCGACTGGTTTGATGTTCGGACGATTAGGCAACTTCATCGGAGCTGAGCTATACGGTCGTGAAGTGACCAATCCAAACTATCCATTTGGCATGATTTTCCCAACGGATCCATCGGCTTTAGTTCGTCACCCCTCACAGATTTATCAAGCTTTATGTGAAGGCTTAATCCTATTTATCGTACTATGGTGGTTTAGTTCAAAACCTCGCCCTCGCATGGCAGTATCAGCAGTCTTCCTCATGGGTTACGGTGTTGCGCGTTTCGTTATTGAATTCTTCCGTGAGCCTGACAATGGGGTACTCTTCATTGGATGGATGAGTAAAGGACAATTCTTGAGCTTACCAATGATTTTGATTGGCATTTGGATGTATTGGTATGCCTATCAGCGTAAGATTTATGATTGGGGCATGAAGTCCTCAGTGTAAGTTTAAGAAATCTAGGGGCAACAGCCCCTGATTTTTTGCCACAAGAAAATGATTAAGCATGGATTTTTTCTAATAAAAAATATACATTTAACTTTACACAGTAAGGGAAAATTTGACCGAATGAGCGACCACATTTCAGACTACCTTCACACCCTGAATCAACGCTACCAATTGGGCAATGCCACAGAGCATACCTTCCGTGGTGATCTCGCACAGCTCATTGAAAAAATTGCCCCAAACATCACCGCCACCAATGAGCCAAAACGACAAAAATGCGGTGCGCCAGACTATATTTTGACTCACAAAAATATTCCAATCGGCTTTATCGAAGCCAAAGACATTGGCGACAAAGACCTTGATGGGCAAAAGAAAACAGGCAATAAAGAACAATTCGACCGCTACAAAGCACAGCTCAACAACATTATTTTCACCGACTATCTCGACTTTCACATTTATCAAGATGGTGTATTGATTAGCCAAGTAGCGATCGGTGAAGTGGTTGCCAATCGCATCCAACCCAAGCCTGAAAACTTTGAATCATTTGAAAATCTACTGAAAGACTTTTGTCGCTACGTTGGTCAGACCATCAAAAGCCCAAAAAAACTTGCCGAGATGATGGCAGCCAAAGCTCGACTACTGTCTGATGTGATCGAAAAATCCATTGATAATGACGAAGATCGCCTTGAGGACAGCACGCTCAAAGATCATATGGATTCATTCCAACAGATTTTGATTCATGACATCACCGCCAAAGGCTTTGCCGATATCTACGCACAGACTATTGCCTATGGGATGTTCGCCGCACGTTTGCATGATCCGACATTACCGACCTTCAGCCGTCAGGAAGCCGCCGAGCTGATCCCCAAGACCAATCCATTTTTGCGTAAGCTATTTGGTTACATCGCAGGTCCTGATATTGATGATCGTATCAAATGGATTGTCGATAGTTTGGCGGAGATTTTCCTGCATTGTAATGTCGAGCAAATCCTCAAAGACTATGGTCGTGCCACCAAGATGGAAGACCCAATCATTCATTTCTACGAAACGTTTTTGAGTGAATACGATCCAAAACTGCGTAAAGCCCGTGGCGTATGGTACACCCCTGCGCCAGTGGTCAACTTCATCGTACGTGCGGTGGATGACATTCTCAAGACCGAGTTTCAGCTACCACAAGGTTTAGCCGACACCAGCAAGACCACGATCGATATCGAAGCCAGTGGTACAGCGATCACCAAGGGTAAAGCCAAGGGCAAAAAGATCACCGAGAAAAAAGAAGTCCACAAGGTGCAAATCCTCGATCCTGCTACGGGGACTGGCACATTCCTTGCTGAAGTGGTCAAGCATATTCATCAGAAATTTGCAGGGCAACAAGGCATCTGGAGCAACTACGTCGAGTCGCATCTCTTGCCACGGCTCAATGGCTTTGAACTGCTGATGGCGAGTTATGCCATGGCGCATCTACAACTGGATTTACTACTCACCGAGACAGGCTACAAGCCAAAACAACAGCAACGACTACGGGTCTATCTGACCAACAGTTTGGAAGAAAGCCACCCTGATACAGGTACGCTATTTGCCAACTGGTTAAGTGCAGAAGCCAATGAAGCCAACCACATCAAACGAGATACGCCCGTGATGTGCGTGATCGGCAATCCGCCGTATAGCGGTGAAAGTGCCAACAAAGGTGAATGGATTATGTCGCTCATGGAGGATTATAAAAAGGAGCCTGGTGGCAAAGAAAAACTTCAAGAACGCAACCCAAAATGGATTAATGACGATTATGTAAAATTTTTGCGTTATGGACAGCACTATATTGAAAAAAATGGTAGTGGCGTACTTGCCTTTATTAATCCGCATGGTTTCTTAGATAATCCAACCTTTCGAGGCATGCGTTGGCATTTGCTCAAAACCTACGACAAGATTTATACCATTGATTTACATGGTAATAGTAAGAAAAAAGAAACCGCACCTGATGGTAGCTTAGATCAAAATGTCTTTGACATCATGCAAGGCGTATCCATCAATATCTTTGTTAAAACAGGCAAAAAGAAAAAAGATGAACTTGCTAAAGTCTTTCACCACGATCTTTATGGTCTACGTGAGGATAAATATGATTTTTTAATCAACAATAGCATTGCGAGTGTGCCATATCAGCATATTCCAAATGTTGCGCCAAACTACTTTATGGTGCAGAAAGATTTTTCACTCGAAGCCAAATATAATCAAGGCATCAAAATTAATGAGTTATTCGAATTAAATAATGTTGGTATTGTGACTTCTCGAGATAGTTTCGTTATTGATAAAGATCAAACCGTCCTTGAAAAACGCATTAAAGACTTTTTTTCATTACCTAAAGAAGAGTTACAGCGAATTTATGCCTTAAAAGAAAACAAAAGTTGGAAAATAGATCAGGTCAAAATTAAAGCTAAAGAATTTCAGCAAGAATTTGTTCAGAAAATTACTTACCGACCTTTTGACATACAATTTATTTATTACAGCAATGATATGATCGAAAGAGGTCGTAAAGATGTTATGCAACATTTTATTGATAATCAAAACTTAGGACTAGTCTTTAAATTAGGGAATGCTGAGGAAGAATCTGTTTCGGCAATTGTATCTCAAAATATTATTGATTTTAGAAGTTGGTCAAGACCCGGAATGCAAGGAGGTGATTATATTTCTCCTCTATACATCTACCCCGACACCACCCAAAATACTTTAGACAAGCAAGCAATCCGCACGCCTAATTTAAACCAAGAGATTGTCGAACAGATCGCATCCAAGATCGGCTTAAGCTTTACCGATGAAAAAGAGGACATCCAAGGCACATTCGCACCGATCGATATTCTCGACTACATCTACGCCGTACTGCATTCACCCAACTACCGAGAAACCTATAAAGAATTTCTCAAAATCGACTTCCCACGTGTACCGTATCCAACCGATACCAAAAGCTTTATCGAACTCGCCAAACTCGGCGCACAACTGCGCCAAATTCATTTACTGGAAAGCCCAAGCGTCGAACAATACATCACCGAATATCCCGAAGACGGTGACAATATCGTAGAAAAACCCATCTACAAAGACGGCAATGTATACATCAACGACAGCCAATACTTCGCCAATGTGCCTGACATTGCGTGGAACTTCTACATCGGTGGCTACCAACCTGCACAAAAATGGCTAAAAGACCGCAAAAATCGAGCATTAAACTTTGAAGATATCCTGCATTATCAAAAAATCATTAAAGCTTTAAGCGAAACTCACCGCCTGATGCAAAGCGTCGATGACATCTTGATCATCGAATCGAGTTAAAAAAACGAGTGCATCAATTGACTACTTTTTATATCGACTTTTTTTGCTAATATAACGCAAGAACATATGTAATATTCGCTCATCACAGCACCGGAAATCATCATGCGCCAATACCTCAACCTTCTTGACCATATTCTGCAAACAGGCGGAGATAAAGGCGACCGTACAGGCACAGGAACTCGCTCGGTGTTTGGTCATCAGATGCGTTTTGATTTGTCCGAAGGTTTTCCTTTATTAACGACTAAAAAAGTACATTTTCGCTCGATCGTCATCGAACTGCTGTGGTTCTTAAAAGGTGATACCCATGTGCAATATCTGCAAGATAATAAAGTGTCGATTTGGGATGAATGGTCAACCGCAGAACAGACTGCTCGATTTGGGCGACCTGAGGGTGAATTAGGGCCTGTCTACGGTCATCAATGGCGTAATTTTGGCGCAACGAAAAAGGCAGATGGCTCATACAATTCTGACGGTTTTGACCAAATCTCTTGGCTGGTGAATGAGATCAAAACCAATCCAAACTCTCGCCGTCTGATCGTGTCAGGTTGGAATCCAAACGAAGCAAGTCAAGTAGCACTGCCACCATGCCATACGCTGTTTCAATTCTTCGTTCAAGATGGAAAATTGTCTTGTCAGCTCTATCAGCGTAGTGCCGATGTGTTCTTAGGCGTACCGTTTAATATCGCAAGTTATGCCCTACTTACCCATATGATTGCGCAAGTCTGTGGGCTCGGTGTCGGTGATTTTGTTTGGACAGGTGGCGATACGCATCTCTACAGCAACCATTTTGAACAAGCAAAATTACAATTAACCCGTGAACCGCTGCCGCTTTGCCAGTTAAAATTAAATCCTGAAATTGATGATATTTTTAATTTTAAATTTGAAGATATTGAGATTGTAGACTATCAGTCACACCCTGCGATCAAGGCAGCGGTGGCAGTATAAAATTTCTACCTCATTTGCTGAAGGTTAAAATGAAATAAAAATTAGGGAAGATGAGATAAAATCTATGGCATATCAAAATATCGAAGTCGTCCATGTCGTTGCTTGTGATGAAAAGCAATGTATCGGTAAAGAAAACCAATTGCCGTGGCATATTTCTGAAGATTTGCAACATTTTAAACACGTGACGCAAGGCGGTATCGTGATCATGGGACGCAAAACTTTTGAGTCGATGGGTCGTCCTTTGCCAAATCGTATTAACTGGGTGATTACTCGTGATTCGAATTGGTCGCACGATGGTGTACGTATTGCGAATTCGATTGATAGCGCACTGGAACAAGCCAGTTTTGATCTTGCCCAAGTGGAAAAGAAATCGTTATTTATCATCGGTGGTGGTGAGATTTTCACTCAGACTTTGGATATTGCCGACCGTTTGGAGATCACCCATGTTGCGCTTGATGTACAAGGTGATGCCTTCTACCCTGCGATTCCTGAACAGTTTGTGTTAAGCCATTCCACTGATCATCGCAGTGCAAAACACAATATTGCCTTTCAGTTTGCACAGTGGATTCATCAGCCATTTGGGCGTTTAGCGACTTATTTTATTATCGGTTTTTGGTTGTTGCTCTCAGGCAGTATCGCAGGGATTTATTTTAGCCAAGCTGTATTCCAACGTCGCACCGACATTCTAATTTATTTGGTGTGCTTTTCGATAGCATTGGCGTGGTACTTCGGCATGCAACCACGCAATGATCGGGTTTGGAATCCTGAAGTGGCAAAGATTTTGGACTATCAACGTGATGGCGATCAGATCACTATTCACAATGTCCGTGATTTTGTTTGGCGTGGTGAAGAGGATTACGATGTGCGTTGGCAAACTCGTCAGTACGACCTTTCACAACTCAAAAGTGCCAATCTGATTTTGTCCTACTGGGCAGGCAATGATATTGCACATACTTTGATGAGTTTTGATTTTGAAGATGATACAGGCAATCCAAAGCATCTGACTTTTTCCATTGAAATTCGCAAAGAGCAACATGAAAGCTTTTCCAGTATTGGTGGATTTTTTCGTAAATATGAACTCGCCATTGTCCCTGCGGATGAAAAAGACATTATCTATACCCGCAGTAATATCCGCCATGAACGAGTCTATATTTATCCGCTAAACAACCTACCCAAAGCCGATTTACAACAACTGTTCCTGTCTTATCTTGAGCAAGGTAAATCCCTCGCCACTGAGCCACGTTGGTACAATACCTTGTTTAGTAATTGCACCACCATCATCTTTGATATGGTCAATCACATCGACCCTGTGCCAGTGGATTACAGAGTGATTTTATCAGGGCGATTGCCGTCATATCTCTACGATCAGAATGCACTTGATCATCGTTACAGCCTTGTAGAATGGATGAACATGGCGCATATTAATCCCAAAGTGGAAAATTTTGAGACAGGTAAAGATCAATCTAGCGCAAATTTTTCCCGCATGATTCGTTCAGGTTTGCCGAAAGGCGATTAAAGTCTGTTGCAACTTTTCTGCAAGTACTTACAAAATCACTTTGAACTCTCTCCCTAGATCATTTACAACTAAAACAAATAAACAATTGGGAATATTCACATGCAACAAGCAATCTTTGGTGGTGGCTGCTTTTGGTGTACAGAGTCGGTCTTTTTACATGTCAAAGGCGTGCAAAAAGTCGAAAGTGGCTATGCTGGCGGACAACGTGCCAATCCAAGCTATGAGCAAATCTGTACAGGTGCTACAGGTCATGCCGAAGTGATTCGTATCGACTTTGACGAATCCGAATTAAGTTTTGATCTGCTATTGGATGTGTTTTTTGCAACGCACGATCCAACCACATTGAATCGTCAAGGCAATGATGTTGGCACACAATATCGCTCGGTGATTTTTTATTTAGATGAAAAACAAAAAGAAATCTCCGCACAGAAAATTGCCGATTTGCGAGCTGAAGGATTAAATATCGTGACTGAGCTAAGCCCTGCACCAACTTTCTATACTGCTGAGGAATATCATCAAAATTTCTACGCACGCAATCCAACGCAAGGTTATTGCAACTTTACGATTCCACCGAAACTTTCTAAATTGCAGGCGAAGTATCCTAACTTATTTAAAAACTGATTCGATTTAAGATTGTTTTATCGTTGCTTATTCATCACTCGACCCAATAACCAAATATATTCATCACATACATTCAGGAAAATCATATCTCATGCCTAAACAATCGACACAAGACCCATTGTCTAACCACCCAGAAAGCAATGAGAAGAAGCGGTACTTCGAGCCAGCACCTCAAGACATTGATGTGGACAACTTTCGTAAAGTGGTCGAAAGCCGTCGTTCTGTGCGTAAGTTCACTGACAAAGCCATTCCTGCTGAAGTACTCGACGATTGTTTAGATTTGGCTTTACTTGCACCAAACTCATCGAATTTACAGCCGTGGACATTCTATGTCGTGCAAAATCCTTCAAAGAAAAAAGCCTTAGTCAATATAAGACAGGCTATTTCAATGCCTTAGGCAACTTTAAGCGTGTTGCATTTACTGCTGCACGAGCTCTAGATAAGCAATTGCCTGTCTCTGCTTTTAACGCTGCCGATGCAAAACTTTGGGCGAGTAAAACCACTGCGCTTGCTTGTGAAAACCTTGTACTTGCTCTACGTGCGTATGGTTTTGACAGTTGTATGATGGAAGGGTTTGATGAACCGCTGGTACGTAAAACTTTAGGATTGAACAACCAACAACATCCTATCATGGTGATTGGTGCGGGTGAGCGCACCAAAGATGGCGTATTCTTCCCACAATATCGTTTTGATCGTAATCTATTTATTCAAAAAGTTTAGAAACTTGATAAAAAAACAGGACGCATTTAGCGTCCTGTTTTTTATGATTTTACTCTAATTTTTACTAACAAAAGATATGTCCGCAAGACCTGCTTCACTCGCATAAGACATGACTTGTGCAACAGAATCATATTTGGCTTCTTTATCAGCCTCTAACATAATTGCAGGCTTTTGAGTTGCTTGACCTTCTGCTTTTAAACGCTGAGCTAATTGATCCAATGTAAGCACTTGTTTATCAATTAAAATTTCATTATTCGCAGTAATCTGAACGCTAACATCTTTTGGTGGTGGCTCTTGGATCTCTGCTGTGGTTTTAGGCAAGGTCAATGGAATCGATGGATTCGCAACCGTTGCTGTCACCAAGAAAATGATCATCAACACTAGCATGATGTCGATCAACGGGATAAGGTTCATCTCCGTCATGCCTTGATCATTTTCTTCTCCTAAAGAAAATGCCATTATGCTTGACCTCCAGCAAATTGCGTATTGGTCGAATCTGCTTGCGAAGTTTGTGTTACTTTCTTATCTTGCAAGATCGTATCAATCAACAAACCAAGTGCATGGTCATGTAAATCATGTGCCAAAGCACGGTTTTGACGAACACAGATGTTGTACGCCAACACCGCAGGGATCGCAACAGCCAAACCTAGACCCGTCATGATCAAGGCTTCACCCACAGGTGTAGCTACTTGCGCAAGACCTGCTTGACCTGAGCTCCCTACTGCGACCAGCGCATGGAAAATACCCCACACGGTACCGAATAAACCAACAAATGGCGCAATCGATGCAATCGTACCCAGTACAGATACACCTTTATCCGCATCGGTTTTTTCACGTGACATCTGTTGCAAGATGGCTTGCTCTGCCGCTGCTTTACGTTGCTCAAATGGAATACCAGTCAAGCGTGCTTGTAGATTATCCAAAACTGTTTGCATACGTTGTTTGGCATTTTGCTTGAGCTGACGAGTACCCAAAACACGGATAATAAATAATGTCCAGGTGATGATCGACATCGCAAGCAAGATAAAATATAGAGTCTTACTTACCACATCTGCATGTTGCCAATACACTGAAAAGTTCATGACAGAACTCCTTAAATTCAAATATGTTGTCTAAGCCCTGCGGCTGATTACTGTAGTTGGAATGGTTGCTCTGCATAAAAAGGCATTGCGACACCATTTTCGGTATATGGATGAAAGCGAGCAGCTTGTACAGCACGAATCACTTCTTTATCTACTTTTGGACTACCACTTGATTGCTTGATCCGCGCCTTGATTCGACCTGTTTCATCGACATCAATACGAACAACTACCATCGGATTAGTCACATCTTCCAAATCTTTTGCTTTAAGTCGGGGTTTAGGCTTACTTTTCCACGCCACACTCGCTGCATCGCCTAAATTTCGTGGTGATGTATCGACCTCTTTAGGTTGCTCTTGCACAACTTCTTTCGGCTTTTCTTGCACAGTCTGTTTAACCGAAGTAGACGTCGTGACTTTCGACTCTACAAAAGGCATTTCAACCTTTTTCTCAGGTGCTTTTTCTTTCACCTGTTGTACTTTCTCTTTCTTCTTCGGCGGTTCTTTCGGCTTTTCCGCAATCTGAACTTTCTTCGGCTTTGGTTTTTCCTTTGGTGGTTCAGGTTTCGGCTTTGGTGGTTCTGGCTTCGGTGGCTCTGGTAGTGGTTTCTCGACAATCTTCACAAACTTAACCTTCACAGGCGGTGTCGGTTCGATTGGACGCAACTGCATCGGTGGCATATTCGCTAATGCCCACAACGCACCGACGTGTGCAACCAGTACCGTTACCACAGCAATGATGACTTTTTGCTTGTGCTTTGGTTGCTTCGGCTGTGTCTGATTTGGATTGGGAGAAGATCCGACAGATGATTGACCCATCTACGATGTCCTAATATATTTCACAAAAAATTCAACCGATGTAAGATGGCGATCCTCAGCATCGGTTGCTTCAATAAAAGTTGCTTAATGATAAATGAGAAGTGTTTTCATTTTCAACCTTTTTATTGTATTTTCTCTTTTTACAAGCATAAAAAAGCACAACCTCGGCTGTGCTTTTTCTACATATATCTAAGAACCGTGATGATAAAAGTGTAAAAATTTAATCAAAAACTATGGTTTTATTACCATCGACGATCACACGATCTTCCAAGTGCCAACGCACCGCTCTCGCCAATACATTACGCTCTACATCTTCACCGAGCTCACGCAACTGCTCGATACTGTAGTCGTGGCTCACACGCTCCACATCTTGTTCAATGATTGGCCCTTGATCAAGATCAGCTGTGACATAGTGCGCCGTTGCACCGATCAATTTCACACCTTTTTCATAGGCTTGTTTGTAAGGATTTGCACCGACAAAGGCAGGCAAGAATGAATGGTGAATATTAATAATTTTTTGTGGCCATTTTTCCACGAAATCTTCGCTGAGAATCTGCATATACCGTGCAAGTACCAATAGATCATTGCCTTGCATCATCTCGTCAATCTTGGCATAGGCTTCAACTTTATTATCTTTATCAACTGGAACGACATGGAATGGGATACCAAAGCGCTCAACTTTATCTCGTAGTGTTTCATGGTTCGAAATGACTTGGGTAATTTCACAAGGCATTGAGCCACGAGAATGACGCCACAACAGCTCAAGCAAAGCATGATCAACTTTAGACACCAAGATACCGACTTTTTTCACGTCGCTGACGCTATTAAGCTTCCAATCCATTGCATATTTTTCTGCAACGTTTTTGGCAAAAGTTGAGGTCAACGTTTCAAGTCGAGTTGCTAAATGCTCTAGCTCAAACTCAACGCGCATGAAATATTGTCCGCCTTGCGCTTCGGTCGCGTATTGGTCAAGCGCAGTAATATTAGCGCCTTGATGATATAGAAAGCTCGAAACCGCCTGTACGATACCAGGTCGATCTTCACAAGTAATCAAAAGACGTGCTGTATTTTCAGTAAACATATTCATGGTTTAGTTAGATCACAACATGCTAAAAATGGCGCTAGTGTACCGCTTTTTTTCATGCAAATCCGCAATTGATGCGTGTTTTAGTCAGAATCCGCAATTTTTGTAGGTGAATTAGACAATACCGCAAATAAATTCGACCCGCCCATATTGCCCAGTAACTGTTCATAAGTTTCACGACTTTCACCGCGCAAGTACGGCCCTTCTAAAAACACCATCTGACGCAAGGCTTGCCATACCAAGTGTTCAGAATCTTTATCATCTTTTAGATGCCCTGACATATACAAGAAATTTGACCAATTGGTTAGGACGATCCACAAATTGATAATCAGCGCCTCAATCTCAGGCGGTGTCATTTCCATCAAGCCAACATCGACAAAACCCTGATAAATTTTCTGCCCTTGCTTCATCACTTGACTGGCAAAGATCGGATAAAGCTTTTGAAATTCGGGATTGGCCTCAATGAGATGATGAATATCACGGTGTAAAAAGCGATACGACCACAGTTGCTTGCTTAACGACTGAAAGTATTGAATTTTATCACTACTCGTCAAATCTCGCCCTTCAGGCATATTCAACACATCAACGGTTTCTTGACGATATTGATCGAACAAAGCCCGAATGACTTCTTGCTTATTGCGATAATGATAGTACAAATTACCAGGACTGATGCCGAGCTCAGAGGCGATATGATTGGTCGTGACCGCTCGCTCTCCTTTTTCATTAAAAAGAGCCAAACTAGTCTGTAAAATTCTTTCCTTGGTTTTAGACGCTTTCAACCGCTTATCCTTAATCTTTCAACATCATCTATTTTGACAATTTATTTCATAAAAACTCGTTTGATGATCACTTGAGATAACTGGTTATTACTTTTTATTACTGTTTTCATCAGCCCTGATAAAAAATTTTCAGGTTAAAAGCTCTGACGAAATCCACTTAATCTAGAAACACCAGTTATCGTCCAGCAATATAGCACAATCCTTGTAGATGCCTTATTACAGCCATTCAAATGCTCAAGTTTTAAATCATCAAATCAACTCATCACACAATTAATCTATCATAGCTTATCGGATATTGCTTGACTATTTAGAGCTTTTACTCTAAAAATAGCGCAACGAATAGTCAATATGGCCACAAAGATATGAACAGCCTCAACAAAAGCCTCAGCAATACTGGATCAGACAAGATCCAAGAAATGCACGACATCCTTGCAGAGCAAAAGCGTGCTTATCGCCGTCACCAATTGCCAACTGCTGCTGAGCGTATTGATCGTTTGACCAATCTACGTGAAGTCTTACTGAAATATCAAGACGACATTGCCGAAGCGATCTCACAAGATTATGGCAATCGTGCTGTAGCAGAAACCAAGATCGGTGAAGTACTGACCTGTGTTGAGCAAACTCATTATTATTCAAAAAATTTAGAAAAATGGATGAAACCATCGAAACGCCAAGTTGGACACATTCACCACCCAGCCAAAGCATGGGTGGAATATCAACCACTTGGTGTGATCGGGATCATTGCACCGTGGAATTATCCGTTGTTACTTTCTGTTGGCCCTTTGATCTGCGCACTCGCTGCAGGCAACCACGCCATGATCAAAATCTCAAGCGCTTCGCCAAAGTTTGGTGCACTATTACAAAAAGCACTCGCAGAAGTCTTCCCAAGTGATTTGGTTTCTGTGGTGAATGGCGGTGGTGCGATTTCTGACGCATTCAGCCATTTAGCTTTTGATAAAATGATTTTTACAGGTTCAACTGAGGTCGGCAAAACCGTAATGCGTGCCGCCTCTGAGAATCTTGTTCCAGTGATTTTGGAGCTCGGTGGCAAATCCCCTGCGATCGTCCATCCTGAAATGTCGATCAAAGATGCGGCGCAACGCCTCGTTGCAGGAAAGTTATGGAATGCAGGCCAGACATGTGTTGCACCAGATTATCTATTCTTGCCACGTGGTAAAACTGCTGAGTTTGTTCAAAGCTTCCGTAGATTTGTCACACATATGTACCCAACGATTCGTGACAATAAAGACTACACCTCGATCATCAATGATAAGCAATATCGTCGCCTACAAGGCTACTTAGAAGATGCCACCGCGCATGGCGCACAAGTCATTGAGATCAACCCAAAACACGAAACTCTGCATGATGTACGC
>LULM01000044.1_pt1 | contig 26433 bp, 26 predicted proteins | sample 728151 | NCBI WGS metagenome assembly LULM01 (sample SAMN03860289, study PRJNA289734) | marine metagenome | biome: seawater column; feature: ocean; material: water; isolation source: Red Sea water column Station 149 - depth 200m | place: Saudi Arabia: Red Sea | collected 2011-10-15 | depth 200 m
CTGTCTTCAAATCCATAAATAGGTGTCCACTTAAAATTTAGTGGACACTATCGCGGTATTAATGAGTTAGAAAAAGTGGGATTCAGCGGACGCTTACAGAACTACGCCGTCGGGTTCAAGCTGGATTAAATAAAGGTGAAGCCCGTAATGCATTAGCGCGCGCCGTTTTCTTTTATCGATTGGGTGAGATTCGAGATCGAAGCTTTGAGCAACAGCGTTATCGAGCCAGTGGCTTGAATCTAGTGACCGCCGCCATTGTATTGTGGAACACGGTTTATTTAGAGAGAGCGACTAACGCCCTACGAGGGCATGGTCGCACAGTCGATGATACCTTGCTGCAATATCTGTCACCGCTGGGGTGGGAGCACATCAATTTAACTGGGGATTATCTATGGCGAAGCAAAGCCAAGATAGGTGGTGGAAAATTTAGGCCATTGCGCGCAATTGAAAAACCTTAGCGTGCTATATTTTCCGTTTCCTGAGACGACCCCTACAAGGGCCGTAAGCCGTCACTGACTCCTGAACAAGTGGCTCTGCTGCATCAACGTCTTGAATCTGGCGACTACAAAACCAAGCGAGCATTGGCGAAGGAGTTTGGGATTTCTGCGCCAACGCTGTATCGGTATCAGTAGTAGTTCCAGCTATTTGATATTATTTGTCTATCTATTGAAAATTTTTCTGAGTAAAACAGGGTCGGCATCCTGAACTGAGCTTGCTCCAATTTTATTTGCTGCTAACCGTAAACAGGAATCGACCGATACAAACCAACTTGCCATCAAGTAGTAACTGAACCGATACTGTCGTAATGCGCCGACCCGCACGAACAATACTGGGGAATGCCTGTAACGTACCTATAAATGCTGGCCGCAGGTAATCAAAGGTCATCGTGGAGCATAAGGGCAGCTCATTATCACCACGCTGACGGGCAAGATAGGCGGCGGCGGCCACTTCACCAAAACTCGCGAGAATGCCGCCATGAAACGTGCCAATCATCGGGTTGCCGATATGCGAATCACGAAAGTCCATAAAGTACTGTATTTCTCCATGTTGCATTTCCTCACGAAAACCTAGAAAATCGACAAAAGGCTCGTCACACAATTTTAGTGGGGGTGTTTCCGCGCTCATCTGATTTACTATACTCATATCACTCGCCTCGCGCTTCATTGCTGTCAAAAGAGGGTCCCATCGTGCCGATTGCGAAAGAACCAGTGACAGTAGCCAGTAGCTCACCACTGTCTTCTGCAACCGCTCGGCCCGTGATAAAGGCCACCGTATCGGTTCTACCAATGCAATCCACTATCGCCTTTAAACCTACCGCAGAGGGAATACGTCGCAAAAAATCGACACGCAAATCAATAGTGGCAATCGGCTCTAACGACCGCAATGACGAAAAAATAGATAAGCCGCAAGTCGTATCCAGCAGCGTCACCAAAGCCCCTCGATGCAGTGAGCCTTTACGGTCAGAGAGTTGCTCAGAGAAGGGCATCGTCATCTCGGCATGACCATCGCTCACTGCACCAACACTAATATTGAACATATTGAATAAAGGGTGATTAGTACCAAAAAACGCCTTAGCCATGGTCAGGTGTGCCGTGTTATTACTGTCCATTTTTGAACTCCCGCCATTGCTGGCTGATTTTATTGCGAAAAAATTAGCGGCACGTCTCAAAGTGCAAGGGCGGCATCTGTATAATTACGTTCGGCCTGCATCACCGCCACAATGGCCTCTTCAATGGCGGCATATGGAAAGTTTGTGCTTTCCGAGGCAGACTTCAAACACATGGCTAATGCCGTCCATGCTTTTTCGCAAGCCCTCATTAACAGGGGCAGTCGATATTGCTGTACACTTGCGTCATAGTGAACCGCTTCATCAAGGAATTCAGCGTACATTTTGCGGAAGCCGCCGCCACCTGTGCCACGCTTTTCAATAATTTGGTAGGCAAATCGGGTCGTCCAGTGCCAATCGCCTGTGGCTCCCCAACGACTCAGTTCGGCCAGCCATGTTTCCAGTGCCGATATGCCACTCACAGCTAATGACTTGGCGTTGTCATGGATGACACCGGTAATCATCTCGGGGGTAATTTCGCCTTGAAACGCGGTGGGCGTGAACATATTGCCATAGTGAATAAATGGGGGCTGTGTAGAAAAACGTGCGCGGGTCAGTGCCTCTCGCGTCACCGACAAAACACTCGGACGCTCGGTATCGGTGACAAATACCGCACCTGTCTCTGGATTTCTCGACCAAGCGGCTATGGCGTGACCGGGAAAGTGCGTGCTGCTGTTGAAGTAAGGTAAATAAAAAATATCCGTCAGCAACAGGGTGGGGTGACCCGCATCCAAACATTTCTCCAGCGCGGTGGCTGCCGATTCGGGTGACTCGAAGGTTTGCCACTCAAAGGGTATACCGATACTTTCAAATACGCGCGCTTCAAACCCCAAAGACCGCACATGCACTAAAAATGGCACAGGGGCGTCAGCCATTTCCAAATAGGTCACGCCAAGCCCTGAGCCTAATCCAAAGCACATGGCCTCGGAAATATTCAGCCCATTAAACTCGAGCAAATCACGAATTGCGGAGCTGCCACAATGCCTCCCGATGGCGTGCGTGATACGGGATGGAGTCTTATAGTTGGTCACAGGTTTTTTGCCTCTTCGTGAAAATCTGGATTAAGGATGCCTCTTGTCATCATCTGCCATATCGCATCCGCGATCTGTTCAAGATTGTACTTACCATTTTCTTTATACCAAGTGGCAGCCCAGTTTATTGCTCCTAGCCCAATCAGTCTTAACAGATCTGCATCCACATCGTTTCGGATACAACCATAAGACTGCAGATCATCAAGAATTGTCTGCCAATATCGCTCGTATCTGTCTCTCTCAGCAATAATCTGCTCACGTGCGACTCCATGTACCGAGCGCCACTCAAACAACAACACATAAACCATATCGTCACCCGACATAAGGATATCGACATGTGTCTGCAGTGCCGATTGCATTTTTTTGAGTGGATCTTGAATCGCGGAAGTCGCCTCAACAATCCTGTAAATAGTTCTCTCAATAGCAAGCCGCATCATATCAACCAAAATATCGTCTTTACTACGATAGCGGTAATGCAGACTGCCTGGAAGAATACCACAAGCACTGGCAATTTCTCGCACACTGGTACGCTCAAAACCCTTTTCTCGAAACAGCTTGGCAGAAGCGGCTAATACTCTCTCGCGGTCAGCAACTTCGACTCGCGTAGATTCACTACTCAACATAGTTTGACTCATAACATTATATCAATAAGACAGGTTACTCGACTTGGTCAAGTCGAGTCGAGTCTTTCACGGTCTCTCCTGATCTATACAGCTTTTGCAATGGGGACATTAAAAACAATTCGTGACGCTTCCATAGGGTCTTGATGCTTATCATATTCAGCCAGCCAAGAATTAACCTTTTCTGGGATTTCGGTGTCGCTAGGATGGAAACCTGGCTTAAACCAGTCCAGATAGCGTGGAATAAGTCTGGTAATCAGGCCACGTGGTCCATAGAGGCGATAAAATCCCTTAGCAAGCACCAATGGCTGACCTTGTAGTTTGTCAATTTTCAACATATGCCAAAGAACTGAGCCAACCACCGCATGTACCAGTAGCGTTCCGATAATCAAAGCAGATGCGCGGGTGAAATACCCCCCACCTGCCGCTGTTTCGTAAACATCAAAGGCTACTGTTTTGTGTTCGACTTCTTCTACCCCATGCCACATGAACATGGCACGCATTGCGGGATGAGCATTCTTGAACATCTCACCCTCACCCTCCATAGCACCCTCGCCTAGTACAGCAGTAATATGTTCAAAGGCAGCTGTCATGGCCAACAGATACTTGGCGGGCAGGTGTTTTTGGGAGAGCCGAATAAATAATTTGAATCTTGCGATGACCTTTTCGACATGAATGCCTTGCGACTGCATCACCGCATTATACTGGTCATGCACAATGCCATGTTGCGCTTCTTGGCGAAAAAAGTTTTTGATATCTTCTCTCAGTTTAGGATCTGTGACCAGATCCTGATAGTTACGCACCGACTGAATAAAAAAACGCTCTCCATCGGGGAAGTGAATAGAAAGTGCATCAAAGAAGCGTGTTAACACCGGGTCACCGTCGTTCCAAAAAACTGGAACATCACTTAAATCAAACCGCGGCTTACGTGGCTGGATATTGATCATATGAGTCATGGCGAGAGTTTCCTTGTAAAGGCATCGAATGTCTGTAAACCTGCTATCACATTTGACCTTGAGCAATATTTTTCACCTTGGTCAGGCACAGCAAATATCACACAAGAATTCAACGGGTATTGGTCAAATGACCAAATGCATATTTTGAAATATATTGGTCGATTGACCAAATGTCAAGCCTGTCCTCAAAATTTGATAGAATGAGTTAACAACGCAGCAGGTGAGCCAGATCATATTTGACATCGAATATAGCTACCAGACCTTTTGGCAGAGGTGTTTTTTAATGTTAGTTTTTTTACATTAGAGTGTGTTGACGTTTGAAAATATTGATTGCAAATTGGAGGCAGACTCAGAGAATTAAAGCTCTCCCCATCCGAGTCCACCATGCCACGCTTTATGCTGAACGACCAACATTGAGCAAAGATTTCTCCTATGCTCAAGCAACAGGACATTGATCACAAACCAAATTTACGGCTCACCGTAGAAGCCATGCTCTACAGAATGTGGGTGAAATGTCCATGGCTAGACCTACCTCCTGACTGAGTTTGGTCAGCAGCCTAATCTCTACAAAAGATACAACGACTGGTCAGCAAAAGGTTTTTTCCAAAGCATACTCAGGGTTTTATCTACTGACTCTGATATAGAGTAGGGGTTATGGATAGCAATTACGTCAAGGCACATCAACATAATGCACGTGCTGCAACTCACGATCAGGAGGCGATTGGCTTAAGTCGAGGTAGCAAGACAAGTAAGATCCATCTTGCCGTAGATGGGTATGGATTACCCATCGTGTTTGCGATCACGGGTGGTGAATTACACAAAGCCAAAGCTGCACCTGACTTGCTCTCACAGGTATCTATCGATGCCATTCTGATTAACATCTGAATCAGCGTAATGCAAATCTAGCCTGATGTAGTTTTAAGCTACCCCATCAACGCCTGTACCGCAATCGACTCATCCGCCAACCGCAGTGGATCGACCGCCGTACCAGCCGTGATCAGCTTTTTGCTTAGCATAAACTCCTGCGGACGATTCACACAATCCGCCGCAATCAGGCGACCCGCCTGCAAATAAAACGCTGCAAAGCTACGCCTTTGCTGCACATCACCCCGAATCACGATCTGATCATACCCCTGACTGAGTCCCGCAATCTGCAACTTTAGATCATACTGATCTGACCAAAACCAAGGCAAACTCTTCGAGGTCCGCTGTAAGCCACACAAGGTCGCCGAGGCAATTTTGGCCTGTTCATTGGCGTTTGGTACCGACTCCAAGCGCATCCGCCGCTGATAAATCGGATTAAACGCATTGGCACAATCCCCGATGGCCACAATCTCTGGCGCACTGGTACGGCAATACTCATCAATCACAATACCATTGTCCACCTGCAAGCCCGCGTCCAGCGCCAACTCGATATTCGGTACAACCCCGACCCCGATGATCACCAGATCTGCATCGAACATCGAACCATCGGCACACAGCACCGCTTGCGCCCGCCCCTCACCCGTGATCGCCGTGACCGACACACCGGTATGAATCGTCACACCCTGTTCGCGATGAATCCGCGTATAAAAGTCCGACACTTCCGGTGCAGTTACCCGCTGCAAAATCCGCTCGGCGGCTTCCAAGACCACCACCTGCATGCCCTGCTCGGTCAATGCGGCGGCTGTTTCAAGACCGATATAGCCACCACCGATCACCACTGCTTTGCCGTTGGGTTGTACAAATGGCTGGATAGCCTGTACATCGCTGATATTTCTAAGATAATGCACACCTGCCAAATCAGACCCAGCCAGCGACACCGTCCTGACTCGTGCACCGGTACACAGCGCCAACTGGTCATACGCAAGCGTACTGCCATCTTGTAGTGTCACGCTGCGCGCTGCCCGATCAATCGCAACCACCCGCCCGTGCCGAAATTCGATCTGATTTTTTTGATAAAAAGCGGCTGGCCGAATCAATAACTCATCGACCAGTTGTGCACCGCATAAAAAGGTCTTGGACAACGGCGGTCGATGATACGGCAAATACGGCTCATCGCCGATCACCACAATCTCGCCCTGCCAGCCATCTGGCCGCAGACTTGCCGCCAACTGCGCCGCAGCATGACTTGCGCCAATGATGACGATTGTTTGCATATGAATTCACTCAGTTCATGGTTGATGCACAGCATCAATTGTTGCCGACGACAGTTGCAAAATGCCTCTGTCGCCTATTTTGATACCTACGCTTTGGCAGTCAGTTTGACCATCATCTTGGCATAGCCGCGCACAAAGTTAGACTGCACCAACTCTGGCTCACCCAATACCTCAATATTGTCGAAGCGAAGCAATAACTCCTCCCACAGAATCCGCAACTGCATCTCGGCCAAGCGATTGCCCATACAGCGATGCACACCAAAGCCAAATGACAAATGATTGCGTGCACCTTTACGATCAATCAAAAACGCATCTGGCTGTTCAATCACCCGCTCGTCACGATTGCCCGAGGCATACCACATTAAGATCTTGTCGCCCTTACGGATGGTTTGGCCGTGCATCTCGATGTCTTGCTTGGCGATGCGACGCATATACGCCAGTGGGGTCTGCCAGCGAATGATCTCGGACACCATATTTGGAATCAGGCTCGGTTGGTTTTTCAGTTTGACAAACTGCTCAGGAAACAGGTTCAGCGCATATACCCCGCCGGTCATGGAGTTCCGCGTGGTGTCATTCCCACCGACAATCAGCAAGGCCAAATTGCCCAAAAACTCCATCGGACGGTGAATCAAATCCTTGGTATCGTCATTGCTCAGCATTAAGCTAATCAAATCAAATCCCATCGGCTCACCTGCCGCTTGCTGAGCCGCCTTGGCATGCCACAGCGCGGCAAACTGCTTGGCCATATCAGCGGCGGCATTAAAAAGCACATCGTTGTCGCTAATCTCACCGCCCGTGGCTTCTGCGCTGCCCGCCAACGTATCAGACCAGTACACCAGCTTGTGCCGCTGTTCATACGGAAAATCTAACAAGGTCGCCAGCATGCGTGCGGTGATTTCTTTGGACACCCGCTCCACCCAATCAAACGGCGTATCGAGCGGCAAATCATCCAAAATCTCTTGTACCCGACTGCGGATCAGCCCTTCCATTTCTTTTAAATTTTTCGGTGCGACCACACCTTGTACCGCTTGACGCTGCACATCGTGCTTAGGCGGATCCATTGCAATAAACATTTCCACATCCAGTCCGGCGGGCGGCTTGCCAATCACAATCACCGGTTCCGCCGAAAACAGCTCGTGGGATTTGTCCACGAACACAATATCGTCATAACGGGTAATCGACCAAAATGCACCGAATGGACTGCTTTTTTGGTAATGAACAGGACGCTCGTCGCGTAGCCGCTTAAAGTATGACTGCCATTGATGCTGTCGATATAAAAACGGATTGCTCATATCGATGTCTTCGAGCTTGAGCGTGGCAACATCGGGGATTGGCTTTTCTACAAAATCAGGGAACGGTTGCGCCTGTGTCACCCGTTGCTTGACCTTTTGGAACACCTGCATGCCTTTCACTTGTAAATGCATGGGTATCGGCAGCAGGGCTGAAATTTGGTTTAGTGTGGCTTGCATGTTTTTCATGATTCATTCCTCAATGATGATGCTTAACAGCTGTTGAAATCTGCCGTCACTACATTTGAAACTCAGGCAAATGCACCACCATGCCATCCATTGCATCGGACAATTGAATCTGGCACGCCAAACGAGACGACGCCGTACCTTCTGGTACCATCTCTAGCATGCGCGCCTCTTCGTCATTGGGCTGTCCTGTCGCCGCCAGCCAAGCACCGTCAACGATCACATGACAGGTTCCACAAGCACATTCGCCACCGCAATCTCCATCAATGCCGGATACGCCGTGATCGATAGCCAGTTGCATCAGCGACTTGCCCGCTTCGATGTCAAGTACGGTGGCGGTACCGTCATACTCGATCAATGTAATTTGACCCATTATTACTACTCCTGTGTGGTATGATGAAAATAGCCATCCCTCTTTACTCATAATAGACATGTATCCATACTGCTTACAGGTCTCTTGTTGACAATATAGGGTCATTAAAAGACGATTATGGCGCTGTAGCCCCATCGTCGATTGCATTTTTCTAGTCGATGTTCTTTCATACTGGTCTGTTATTGAGGTGTTTGAGCCATGTTGCATCCAAGTCTGCTGACTGGTCTCGCCAGTACAAGTGAATCTGCTAATATCCCCTGTAGCTATACCCGTCTGATTGGCCGAGAGCTGGACTTGCAGGCGCGTGACCTACCTAAACTATTAAAATTCACCACGCTGACCGCTGAACAACTGATGCGTGACGACACGATGATCACGGCCAGCCAACAGATTCAAATCTTACAAAATAGCTTGGAGTTGTCCGCATCCGATCAGTTTGGCTTGCGTTTAGGGCAGCGGCTCACGCCGTCAACACATGGCTCGATGGGCTTTTTAATCAATAGCAGCCCGAACTTATTGGCCGTGTTACAAGCGTTTCAAACTTTTTTGCCGACCCGTATGAGTTTGATTAGGCTCGAAACACACACCAATGCTGAGTGGACGACCTGCTTGATTTTCTTTGAGCAGACCTTGAGTCATGCAGTACATCGGCTACTGTCCGAAACTGTTGCGGTGATTTTTTCGGAATGTGCCGAATTTATTGTTGGACGACCGCTGACCGAGGCGGTGATTCAGTTTAGCCATCCCGCCCCCGATCATCATGCCTGTTACGCGGATTATCTTGCCGGTACCTATCAGTTTGATCAGCCACAACTGTCGATCCGAGTGCCGACCGAGTTGTGCTTGATTGCCAATGCATCCGCGCAGCACGATAGCTATCTGCTGGCGATGCAACAATGCGAAATGATCCTCAACCGGCTCAAGACCCAACAACACAGCACCACCTACCAAGTGCAAAAAGCCATGCTGTCCTATCCGCTCGGGCAACTGAGTGAAGAGGATCTGGCTGCAGCCTTGTTTATGAATAAGCGTACGCTGGCCAGACGTCTGGTCAAAGAGAACACGAGTTACCGGCTGATTCGAGATCGGATTTTATCTGAGAAAGCCAGTAGTTATTTACATGACCCTCAAATATCGGTCGAGGCAATTGCCAGCTTACTGAATTACCACGACTCTGCTAATTTTCGGCGCGCGTTTAAACGCTGGTTTGGTGTATCACCAAGTGCTTATCGGCGAAAAATCACCCATCGGCAAGAAGAAAATGACCTGAGAGAATGAGGTTGTTCGTATGATTGTTAATACGTTGAAACATCAATACGCCCTAGAAAAATACCTTAAAACGCTATGTCAGAGATGGCAATCATATGGCAGCCCTCCACTTCCAATCCGATAACCTCAACTCAACCCAACGCTTGCAACCCGCTGTGAACTCTGTAGAGGTTTTAATTCCCATTGCAGCCCATCCACCGTCAATGTCTTCAGTTAGGGGTCGTCTCAGAAGTATCATCCTGATCGAAACCAAAATGACCCAGAGGCTGGGAGAATTATGGCGCTGATTAATCAATCTTATGAAGTTTTATCTGATCCTGTGAAACGTCGAAAACATGATATCTGGATTGAAGAGCAAGAAGCTCAACAGGAACAAAGAGCTCAACAGGAACAAAGAGCTCAACAAGAACAAAGAGCTCAACAGGAACAAAGAGCTCAACAAGAACAAAGAGCTCAACAAGAACAGAAAGGTAGTGATGACTCTGTTTTTGCAAAAATTTTCTCTAATATAGAATTTTTATTCGTTGGAACTATTGGTCTAATTATTATTATATCTATTTTAGATTTATTACTATTTTCTAATAATAAAAGTAAAGACGATGAATATTCAACGGTTTCAGACGCTTCAGAAAGTGTATTACTAGCAGATAACGAAGACAATATAGAAAATTCAAAAACAACGTATCCAGCAAGTTTTGATTGTAATAAAGCCAAGTCTCTTACTGAAAATTTAATTTGTAATAATGAAGATTTAGCGATAGCTGATCTAGAATTAGCTAGTCTTTTAAAACAAGCAAAAACGACTGTTACAGATAAAAAAGCCCTTAATAATCGTGTTCGAAAACAGTGGAATTATCGTGAGAAAAATTGTAAGGATGAGGCCTGTCTATTTGAGTGGTTTAATTACCAAAAAATAGTTTTAACGCAGATCATAAAAACAGGGAATGTTAACGCTGGTTTAACAGTTAAAGAATTAACACCAAAGCCCCTTCCAGAGACTGGGCATAATGATAATAGTAATTTTGAAGGTGTTGCACCTTTGAGAATTAAAACTCCATCGACTGGAAACCATTATTTTGTAAAAATTGAAAATGCTTATACACATAAACACTTGGTTAGTTATTTCATACAGTCAGGCGATTTATTAGAAATTAATCTACCACTAGGAACTTACAATATTAAATATGCATCTGGTCAACAGTGGTATGGTAATGAGCATTTATTTGGCCCAGAAACTGCATATGCAAAAGCAGACCAAAATTTTAATTTTAGATTTGATGGGTATCAATATACAGGTTATACAATTGAATTGATTGAACAGGTTAATGGAAATTTAAAGACATCTCATATCGATCCAAGTCAATTCTAATTAAATAGGCTCTAGACAGATTAGACCTCTTGCGAAAGTATCATTTTTGATCAATCTTATTGGCTAAAAGTTACATTTTTGCCTAATAGAAAGCCGACTTGTTTCTAAGTCGGTTTTTAAGGTTTTGCGTCCCAATTTTTTATAGCATAACTTTTTGAAATATAGAACTATTTTTATATGCGTTTCGTATAAGCGCCATTATGTTAAATGGACATAAATCAATTCTAAAATTATCTATGATAATTCTATACTTTTACTTCGATACTGCGGTTAGGGTGGATAGAAAAGAGTCTAACTGCTATCATTGCCCCCGAAATCCTCCAAAATAGATATCTTTCTTAATATGACACTTACGCCACCATAAGTTTATTTACCTCTTAATTCAGTAAATAACTCATCACTGTCTAGTGATGTGGTGTAGTCGCTTGTGTGTTGTATATATCACATCACTAGCCTATCTGAAAAATTAAAAAACAGGCTATGTTTATGTTATCTAATGTCCGAGAACAGTGGTTCTCTAACATCCGTGGGGATGTACTTGCCGGATTAGTCGTCGGTCTTGCACTCATCCCTGAAGCCATCGCATTTTCAATTATTGCAGGTGTAGATCCTAAAGTTGGTCTATACGCATCCTTCTGTATTGCCGTCGTGATTTCTTTCGTAGGTGGTCGTCCTGCCATGATTTCAGCAGCCACTGGTGCAATGGCGCTGCTTATGGTCACATTGGTCAAAGAGCATGGGCTTGAATATCTGCTGGCAGCAACAATTTTGACAGGCGTGATTCAAATATTGGCAGGCTATTTAAAGCTCGCTAAGTTAATGCGGTTTGTATCTAAATCTGTGGTTATTGGATTCGTAAATGCGTTAGCGATCTTAATTTTCATGGCTCAATTGCCTGAACTGATTAATGTGACCTGGCATGTATATGCTTTTGTTGCTTTAGGTTTAGCAATTATTTATCTATTCCCTCTGGTTCCCAAATTAGGAAAACTACTCCCTTCTCCACTAGTCTGCATCATTGCAATCACATTATTGGCAATCGCTTTAGGAATTGATGTACGGACCGTGGGCGATATGGGGTCTTTACCTGACACACTTCCAATGTTCTTGATTCCAGATATTCCTTTGAATATTGAAACATTGATGATTATTTTGCCTTATTCAGTCGCACTGGCGGCTGTAGGTTTACTTGAATCGATGATGACAGCAACTATCGTGGATGAAATGACTGATACACCAAGTGATAAATATCAGGAATGTAAGGGACAAGGGATTGCGAATATTGCTTCTGGCTTTATGGGTGGCATGGCCGGTTGTGCAATGATTGGTCAATCTATGATTAACGTAAAATCAGGTGGCCTTACACGCTTATCAACATTCTCTGCGGGCATTTTTCTTCTTATTCTGGTTGTATTTATCAGCGACTGGCTCAAAGTGATTCCAATGGCTGCATTGGTAGCGGTAATGATAATGGTCTCTATCAGTACCTTTGAATGGAGTTCTGTCACTCAGTTAAAAGATAATCCTAAGAGCAGTAATATCGTCATGATTGCGACGGTGATTGTAGTTGTTGCTACGCATAACCTGGCTTTGGGTGTGTTAACAGGCGTATTACTTTCAGCTTTGTTCCTAGCGAATAAACTTGAAAATGATATCCAAGTAATAGCATCTTTTGAAGGAACAGCTCGTTTATATGATTTGAGAGGTCAGATCTTCTTTAGTTCTTCTGAAAAATTCATGCAAGGGTTTGACTTTAAAGAGAATGTAAAGGATGTGATTATTGATTTGACCCATTCTCACATTTGGGATGTAACATCAGTCGCCATGCTTGATTCTGTTGTAAATAAATTCCAAAAGAATAGTGTGAATGTCACTGTGCGTGGCTTAAATGAAGCCAGCTCTATCATGATTGATAAGTATGGAACACATGCCAGAATCTAAGTGCAGGAGATTTTACGTTTATGTAGAATCTCTAAAATTAACATAATACAGCTTATGCGAAATACTTAAATTAACCCAAATATTTCAGTAGCTTACATAAGTCTTATTTTACCACCACCACCTTTTGAAACATCTCGGCTACGAAGTGGGCTTTTGGGTACATTCTGCCAAGAATTTTCGACATTTTTAGCTAAATAAACAAGTCATTGCTTAGCAAGGGTTAAAAATGCAGATCTTGTGATGTATGCAAAATCTTTAAAATATATACCATTTTTATGGCTTTATAAAACTGATGTCGCTACAAAATTTGCTTTACCCATAGCTTGAGTTGCTAAAAAATTCTAAGGTATATGCTATGTGCATTTATACATTGAAGAGGATCTCATGTTAGAACCAGCAACAGACATTGATTTATCTATGTACGATCTGCATTCGATGGTCAAGGTAAGCCTTATCCAATTTTGCATTTAAAAATCTAGCTAAATTCTTTTTAAACTGCATAATTGACACAGCAATCCACCTCACAAAGTGCTACCATTTTGCCAGTTTAAATTTTCACAATTTGGAAGCGGTATGCTGATACAACGTGGCGGATTAAAAGTAGTCGCAGGACTTGGAATCTCTGGGGTTTCTGCAGTGAATTATTTGCATCAACAGGGCTATCAAGTCGCTGTGACTGACTCACGACCGACGCCACCGGGCATCGAGCAGATTCCTGCAGAGATTCGTCAAAGTTTTGGTGAGTTAGATCAAGAATTACTTTTACAAGCCGAAGAAATTATTCTGAGCCCTGGACTTGCGCCGCAGTTGCCTGAGATTCAAGTGGCGATTGCAAAAGGTATTCCTGTGGTTAGCGATATTCAGCTCCTACGCCGTGCCACCGAAGTACCGATCATTGCCATTACAGGTTCGAATGCCAAAAGTACCGTGACCACATTGGTCGGCGAGATGGCAAAAAATGCAGGGAAAAAAGTCGCTGTCGGTGGCAATCTCGGTCGTCCTGCGTTGGATTTACTGCAAGATGATCCTGAGTTGATCGTTTTAGAGTTATCGAGTTTTCAGCTCGAAACCACCACGCATCTTGGTGCTGAGGTCGCGGTGGTGCTGAATATGAGTGAAGATCATTTGGATCGTCATGGCGATATGGTTGGCTACCATGCGGCGAAACATCGCATTTTCCAAGGTTGTCAGAGCTTTGTCTTTAACCGTGATGACGGACTGACGCGTCCATTGGTAGCGGACAATATTCCATTCCTCAGCTTTGGTTTGAATGCACCTGATCTGAAACAATATGGCGTACTGCGTGACAGTCAGGGTAAAATGTTCTTGGCAAAAGGTACGACACGTTTGCTCGATAGTAGTGAAATGTATATGCAGGGCAGTCACAATGTGGCGAATGCCCTGGCGTGTTTGGCTTTGGGTGAATCGGTGGGTTTGCCGTTAGAGGTGATGTTAGACACCATTAAACATTTCAAAGGCTTGGAACATCGTTGCCAATATGTCGATGAGAAGCAAGGGGTGCGTTATTACAATGATTCCAAGGGCACCAATGTCGGCGCAACGCTTGCTGCGATTAATGGTTTAGGTCAGGCGCTTGCACCAAATCAAGCTAAAGTCGTGGCGATTCTCGGCGGTCAAGGCAAAGGGCAAGATTTCAAACCATTATCCAATGCACTTTCTCAATATGCTCGCCATGTGGTTTTAATTGGTGAAGATGCCAATAAGATTGCCAGTGCGTTGGCGTCTGATATTGAGGTGAGTTTTGCCACGACCTTAAAAGCTGCGGTCAAAGAAGCACAAAGCCATGCCGAGCAGGGCGATGCGGTATTGCTCTCGCCAGCCTGTGCAAGTTTTGATATGTTTAAAAGCTACAATGATCGTGGTGAGCAATTTGTACAGTGTGTTCAGCAACTGTGAGATTGAAATGAAGCGCAATGAAATAACCAAGTGAAATAAAAAGTCGCTATGAAAGATTTTATTTATCCAAAATTGCAATGGATGCAACATCGTATTGATCTCGGGTTTAATCGCCTGTTGGCGTTTTTACCTGCGGAAGTGACTGCACGCAATACGCTATTGTTTTGTGTGCTGAGTTTGATCTGTATCGGGACGGTGATGGTGGCATCGGCGTCGATGCCATTTGCCGAACAGTTGCATGAAAATCCATTTCATTATGTCCATCGGCATGCGCTGTATATTGTCCTCGCTTTTGTCGCAGGGATTGCAGCCTATAACTTCCAACTAAAAAATTGGTTTGGTAAAGCACCAGTGCTGTTGTGGATATTAACGCTGATCCTATTAGGTTTGGTGCTCGCAGTTGGGCGAGATGTCAATGGGTCAACACGTTGGCTGAGCTTTGCAGGCTTTACCTTTCAACCGTCGGAATTCGCCAAATTTGCGATGACCGTGTTTACCGCAGATTATGTGGTACGTCGTGGTGGTGAGGTGCGTGAGAGCTTCGCCAGTTTTGTTCGGCTTTGTATTCCTGTCGGAACGACCGTTGGTTTGATCATGTTCGAGCCCGATCTTGGAGCATCGGCAGTGATCATCATGACCATGTTTACCATGTTCTTTTTGGCAGGTGCGCCGACGAGAGCCTTTATGGTGCTGCTTGGCGTGGTGGTGGCATTGCTTGCGATGTTTATCGTGATAGAGCCATATCGTTATCGTCGATTGATGTCGTTTAGCGATCCGTGGCAAGATCCGCAAGGTGATGGTTATCAGCTAGCGCAGAGTTTGATTGCCTTTGGTCGAGGTGAATGGTTTGGTACAGGGCTTGGGCATAGTGTGCAGAAGCTTGCTTACTTGCCTGAAGCACATACCGACTTTATGCTTGCGGTGACTGGTGAAGAGCTTGGTTTCTTTGGCATTAGCATCATTTTCTGTTTGTCATTCTTGATGCTTGCAAGCTGTATGCGCATTGGTCATCGTGCGCTTGCAAATGGTCATTATCGTAGTGGTTATTTGGCATATGGTATTTCGGTGATTTTCCTGCTACAAATCTGTGTCAATGCAGGGATGAATATGGGCTTGATCCCAACCAAAGGATTGACCTTGCCATTTATTAGTTATGGCGGTTCATCGTTATTGATGTGTGCTTTTATGATCGGGGTAATGTTTCGCATTGATAAAGATACACAAAACAAAGCTGAGCTTCGGACAGATACTTAATCACTGAAAGATAGATATTCTAAGCAGGGTTGATCCCTGCTTTTTTATGCGCTATAGATAAAACAAAAATTATTGATAAATTTGCGACAGCATCATGCCTTGAGGGATACGCTCACGTTGCCATTGTGCCACTGCTTGCGCAAGCATGGTTAATGGGCGGTCAAGATCAAGCGATGGTTGATTTAAAGCCTGAGCAGCCTGTGAGAGCAATTCTGAGGCATTGTTTGGATTAAGTGGCTGTGCAAAGTTCTGTTTAGATAGCTTCCGACCATCGGCGTTCATCGCTAAAGGTAGATGTAAATAATTAAGCTCAGGATAGCCTAAACAACGACCAAGCCAAATTTGACGTGCTGTATTGTCCAGCAAATCCGCACCTCGTACCACATGCGTCACGCCTTGCAAATAATCATCAACTACTACAGCAAGTTGATAGCTGATAATACCATCACGACGTTTCAGCACGAAATCGCCTAAATCTACTGCCAAATTGCTACATTGCCGACCTTGTAGGGGATCATCAAAGCAGATGGGTTCATCGTTCACTTTCAGGCGAATGGCTTGATTGGCAAAGTCTAAGTTTAAATCTCGGCATGTCCCTGCATAGATGGCATTGCTACCTAGCATTTTGCGAGTACATTGACAGGCGTAAATATCGTGTTGAGCTTTCAGTTGTACTAAGACATCTTCATAAATCTCAAGACGATCTTTTTGAAAGAGAATATCACCGTTAGGGACAAATTCAAAAGCGTCGATACAGCGTAAAATATGCTGTTCGCTATCGGGATAAATACGGGGAATGTCGGTATCTTCGATACGAACCAGCCATTGTCCTTGATTGGATTTGGCTTCACAGTAGCTCGCTAATGCGGTGATCAGCGAGCCGAAATGTAGTGGTCCTGTGGGTGATGGCGCAAACCGACCCACATAATCCTTCCTATTGCCCCCCTCCTTTTGTAAAGGAGGGCTTAGGGGAGGATTATTGAATCGCATGATTAACCGTTATTTTGCTTCTCTTTGATCTCTGCAAGTGTTTTGCAGTCGATACATAAAGTTGCCGTTGGACGAGCTTCTAGGCGACGTAGACCGATTTCGATACCGCAAGTTTCACAGAAGCCATAGTCTTCATCTTGAATCGCTTGTAATGATTGCTCGATTTTACGAATCAATTTGCGTTCACGGTCCCGGGTACGAAGCTCAATGGCAAACTCTTCTTCTTGAGTTGCACGATCATTGACATCAGGAAGTGAGCTCGACTCATCTTGCATTGATGTCAAAGTACGATCGACTTCTGACATCAGCTCAGATTTCCATGCTTCAAGGATTTTACGAAAATGTTCTAGTTGTCCATCGGACATATATTCTTCATTTTTCTTTAGTTGATACGGTGCAAAACCGAATAAGCTGGCTGTGGTACCCGTATCGGCAGTTTTTGCTTTGGGCTTACGGGTGCGTTTGGTTGCTGGTTTTTCTGCTGTAGCCACGTCTTTTACATCTTCCAGTTGTGATTTATCTTGATTTGCCATTTTGGGGCATTCCTCATCGAACTAGTGTATATCTATACGCAAAAAGTGAGGTAAAAAGCAAGTGCTTTTGTCTACTACTTGCCTGTTTATTACTCGGGCGCACATCATATAGATTTTTCACTGAAGATGAAAGTGTCAAAACGTGTATAAATATGCCAAAGTATAATATTGATAATTAAGTTGTTGAATCAATACGATTTTAATGAAAAATCAACGTGACCAACGGCATCTTCAACACGATGAACCACACTGTCAAAATGACCATTGGCATGTAGTTCGATCAATCGATAACCCGGTGCAACTTGATCTAAACAAAACTCGATTTGCTTCGGCTTAAATTGAATACTGGTCGAAGGGCAGGATAAAAAAGTCATCTGCCTGTGTTGATAGCTAAAATCTTGATGAACATGCCCTGAGATGACCAACCGCACATGGTTGTGTGCATCCAAACAAGCAAGTAGCTGTTCACTATTTTGTAGGCCATGTGGCGCTAGCCATTCGCAACCCACATCGAAGGTATTGTGATGCAGTGCGATGATGACATATTGATGTTGATGTTGTGTCAGTAGCCGATCAAGTTGAATCAGATCATGATCTGAGATCAGACCCGAAACTTTTTGATCGACCTGACTATTGATCAAAATCATGCACCACGCACCAAGATCAATGACTGTGGGTTGATCATTGTCACTTAATGATGGAAAGTCTTTACTCTCGTCATGATTGCCACGAATCCAATAGTGTGGTCGCTCCAATTTCTTCAGAGAATCTTGATATAGCTGATAGGTTTCTGGCAATGACTGCTGTGCAATGTCACCGGTATTGATCACATAATCAAAAACAGCATTTTTTTGTGCGTGCGATAAGACCGCTTGTAAAGATTGATATGGGGCAATGCCTGCAAACTCACGATCAGCTTCAGCCATCAAATGACAATCAGTGATCTGTAATAAACGAACGGTTGAAGAATGATCGAAGTGTTCTGATTTGATGGCGTGGTTCATTCTACTTCTCCCATCAATTGTCTTTTGGTTGTTGTTGGTATAGGTGATGCTGAAACCATTGTAGCGCAATAATTAAAGAGGCATTACTCAAATAAGGACTCTGCATCAATCCATCGAGCTGTGCATAGTCAAACACATGCACTTTAATATCTTCGCCTTCATCGACTTGACCGTGCACCCCGCCAGCTTGACTGAGATCAGCTGTTGCAACATATAGATTATAGATTTCATCACTTGCACCTGTCGAAGGGTGATAGCGATAGCACAATTCTAAATTGTTAATTTGACAGTTTGCTTCTTCAAGGGCCTCACGTTTTAGACAGCTTTTGGCATCTTCACCGTCATCAATCAACCCTGCAATAATTTCCAATTGCCACGGACTTTGTGTAGCATTTAAAGCACCTGCTCGAAATTGCTCAATCAAAAGGAACTTTTTCAATGCAGGATCATGAACCAAGACGCCTGCAGCCTCACGGCGACGGACGAGCTCTCTGTGAATAACTCCGCCAAAGTCTTGATTGGCAAATAGGCGATGACGAATTTGTAATTTTTCAACATGCACGAAGCCACGATAACATTGTTGTCTGTCCAAGACTTCAACGTCACCGTGATCAAATTGTGGACGGTATGGAAAAATATTTGTCATCGTTGGCAAATAGGCTAATTAAATTCTGTAACTTAATTAGCCTAGCTCGCAAGGTTAAAAAGATCAAACCTTTTGATACAGAGAATTGCCTTGTTGTCGGTATTCTTCACTCATCTGCTGCATGCCATCTTCACGTTCTGAATCAATAGTTTGCTGTGCAGCATAATCTCGAACGTTTTGTGTGATTTTCATCGAACAAAATTTCGGCCCGCACATCGAACAGAAATGCGCTGATTTGTGTGCTTCTTTTGGCATAGTTTCATCGTGCATGCTTCGCGCTGTATCAGGATCAAGTGCGAGATTAAATTGATCTTCCCAACGGAATTCAAAACGTGCTTTAGACAGCGCATTATCACGAGCCTGTGCACCCGGATGACCTTTGGCAAGATCGGCAGCGTGGGCAGCGATTTTATACGTAATAATGCCGTCTTTGACATCTTTCTTATTGGGTAGACCGAGATGCTCTTTTGGTGTGACGTAGCACAGCATTGCTGTACCGTACCAACCAATCATCGCTGCACCAATGGCTGAGGTGATGTGGTCATAACCTGGAGCGATATCGGTAGTCAGTGGTCCAAGCGTATAGAACGGTGCTTCTTTACAGACTTCAAGTTGCAAGTCCATATTTTCTTTAACCATGTGCATCGGCACGTGCCCTGGTCCTTCGATCATCACTTGCACATCATGTTCCCATGCACGATGCGTCAGCTCACCCAAAGTCTTTAATTCGCTAAATTGCGCTTCATCGTTGGCATCTTGAATACAACCTGGACGCAAACCATCACCTAAGCTGAATGACACATCATAGGCTTTCATGATTTCGCAGATTTCATCGAAATGGGTATAAAGGAAATTTTCCTCATGATGGGCAAGACACCACTGTGCCATGATCGAACCACCACGTGAAACGATACCTGTCAAACGATTTGCCGTCATCGGGACATAGCGTAGCAACACACCTGCATGAATGGTGAAATAGTCCACGCCCTGTTCAGCTTGTTCAATCAAGGTGTCTTTAAAGATTTCCCAAGTCAAATCTTCAGCCACACCATCGACTTTTTCCAAAGCTTGATAAATCGGTACAGTACCGATCGGGACAGGTGAGTTGCGGATAATCCATTCACGGGTTTCATGGATATTTTTACCAGTCGATAAATCCATAATGGTGTCTGCGCCCCAACGGGTCGCCCACGTCATTTTTGCCACTTCTTCATCAATGCTTGAACCCAGCGCAGAGTTACCGATATTGGCGTTAATTTTCACCAAGAAGTTACGTCCAATAATCATCGGTTCGCATTCAGGGTGATTGATATTGGCAGGAATAATCGCGCGTCCTTCAGCCACTTCTTGACGGACAAATTCAGGGGTAATTTCGGTTAAATTTTTTGCGCCAAAGTTTTGTCCTGCGTGCTGACGCATGTCTACGCCCTCACGTTGACGCTGATTTTCACGGATCGCAATATATTCCATTTCAGGCGTGATAATGCCTTGCTTGGCATAGTGCATTTGGCTGACGTTTTTACCGATTTTTGCACGACGTGGATTTTGAATATGCGCAAAACGAATTTCTGCGGTGCGAATGTCTTTGAGACGCTCTTGACCAAATGCTGAGCTTAAACTGTCGAGCTTTTCACTATCATCACGTTCCTCAATCCATGTTTGGCGAATTGACGGCAAGCCTTTATTCAGATCAATTACCACATTTGGGTCGGTGTACACGCCAGAAGTATCATAGACACGAAGCGGCAAATTCTTTTCACCGCCTAAGCCTGTCGGGGTGTCAGTGAGCGTGATTTCACGAAATGGTACTTGGATGTCACTACGTGAGCCTTCGACATAGACTTTTTGTGAGGCAGGTAAAATGCGGGTTAAATCTTTAGCATCTTGTTCGTGCTGTGCGTTGATTTCTTGTTGGCTTGTTGAGCTAGATGATGAATTGAGATTCGATAATTGGTTCATGGCTGTATCCTATGGCAGAACAATCACGAATCAAGCAGAACTAAAACAGAGATAGAAAATGGGGCGATGATAAATAAATTTATCGTATATTTTCAGTGTATTAGCAGGCTTGATTCCTACGCAGGTCTTAACCTGATCAGGTTCAACGGTACTCCGATTTAAAATCTTTTTACTGTGCGACCTATTCAGTAATACGTCGTTGGTAAACGGTTTCATCGGATCTCAGCGAGTGCTTACTCGCGCTCCGTCAAGCAATGCTAAAAGATTAACAGAATTGAAAAAAATTGCTTGGCTATTTTGTCAATAGCATTGGGGTTGATGACTCCATGTTACAAATTCTTTTGCATGTTGCATGAGAGTCACCTTAGCCATCTTGAGTTTTTGAATCAATTTGAAACTTTGCTTAAAAATCAAAAATAAAAATGATCATATAAATGAGATAGAGTAGATTTTTAGTTAAACAATTTATAACGCACTTGATCAATATAAGGTTAGATTTTGTTATGGAGTTTAGCTAAAATAAATTGCTTTACATCTGTATGGCAAACACTCCATGTCACAAGTCACCCAAATGGAAGTCATGATCTCGGCAGACGAGATTCGTGAACGCATCTACGAACTTGCAGCGCAAATTAATCAAGACTACCAAGAGAATAAAAAAGAACTGGTTTTGATTGGTCTATTACGCGGCAGTATCATTTTTATGGCGGATTTGTGCCGTCAGATTGAGATTCCACATGAGCTCGATTTTATGACTGCATCGAGCTACGGCAGTGGCACTTCTTCAACGCGTGATGTAAAAATTCTCAAAGACTTAGATGGTCAGATCGCTGGCAAAGATGTGTTGATCGTCGAAGATATTATTGACTCAGGCTATACCCTCAGCAAAGTCGTAGAAATATTGCAAACTCGCACACCGAATAGCATTCAAATTTGTACTTTAATTTCTAAGCCATCACGCCGTGTAATTGATATTCATGTCAAATATGTGGGCTTTGAAATTCCAGATAAGTTTATCGTTGGTTATGGTTTGGATTACGCACAAAAATATCGTCACTTGCCTTATATTGGTCATGTACTCGGTATTGAATAAAGATGTGAACAATATCACAACATAAAGCGACCAAACTCACTATATATTCTTCCATTTCATCGATAAATAATAGCTAAAACAAAGACAAAGGAGAGGCATTATGCTTTCACTGATTTGGGCTATTATTGTTGGTTTTATCGCAGGTTTGATTGCTCGTGCGCTACATCCAGGCGATGATAAGGCGGGATTTATTATCACGACCTTGCTTGGGATTGGTGGATCGCTACTAGCAACTTATGCAGGGCGTTTACTCGGCTGGTACTCTGCCAATGAGGCGGCTGGTTTTATTGTCTCTGTGATTGGTGCAATCGTCGTGCTTGTCATCTACAACTTGGTTCGCAAGAAAGTCTAATCTTTCTGCCGAATCAAAGCTTCAAAAAAAAATAATTAACTGGCAAGTTGATTACGGTCAACTTGCTCCAAACTGGCATTGATGACACTAAGCAGTTCATTAAGCTGTTGCCGACTGATACGTGTTTCAAACAACGACGTCAGCCATTTGCTTTGATATTGGCGCAACATGTGGGTATTCTCAGCATTTCCAATCGCTACAATTAACGCTTTTGCCATCAATCCACAGTATTGTTGAAGCGTTTGTTGCATTAAAATTTTCACTTCTTCAAAGCTAATCATCGCGACACTTGATTTTTCTTCAGCAAGTGGTTCAGGTTTTGGTGGAATTGGCGTCGGTGCTTTAAACGGCGAGACGGGTTCTATTGTTTTAGTGTGCTGTTTTGCAGGTTCATACATTTTTATTTCTGCTGACACTGATTGAACAGTTTTGTTTTCAATGACGTGGTCAGGCAGTGCTTCAAAATCTACTTGTTGCGCTGTTTCAGTTGATGATAATTTGCGCTCAACCTTTTCTGACTGCAAAGCTTCATTTACTTGAGAGAGCGTGCGTGATACTTTAGATAAAAAACTAGGCTGTGGCTGAGTATTATTATTTGTAGGTTCAGTCGCTAAATCATCACTTAAATGCCTTTGCGAATTGGATTCTGCTTTATGATTAGCGATTTCATTTGTAGACATTAAAGTTGTCTGTTGATGAGTAGTCGTGTCATAAATCAAACCAAGATCGAGCAAAGTTTGGAAGTTTTCTGCATTTGCAATTTTATTCGAAGCATCAACGCTAAGTTGTTTGATATCATCTTTTTCAAGTAATAACAATAAAGTACGTGCGCGTGCATTGATTTTGAATTGTCTTTGCGTCAGTTCACGAGTGCCTGCTTCTGTACGTTTATAATTGCTTTGAATGTTCATCATGGAACGCCACCCCCAATAAATAAGGGCACAAAATATCAATCACAAATGACAGGTTGATGACGTTTATGTTGAAAATTTACGAATTGTTCAAACTTTGAGCAATTTGTATTTTAGTTGAGCGACTTAAGTCGAATACTGCGAATTTTTCTACTATGATGAGAACAATTAAAGGAGCTAATTATGAAAAAACTTTATCTTGAAGATTTGGCAGTTGGTCAAAAATACAGTAGCGGGGAATATACGCTGACTGAAGAAAATATAAAAAAATTCGCATCAGAATATGATCCACAACCGTTTCATCTTGACGAACAATCTGCATTGGCACATCCTGTATTTCAAGGCTTAGCAGGAAGTGGTTGGCAGACGGCGGCGATCACCATGCGTCTTTGGGTCGAGAGCTTTCCTGTAGCAGGTGGGTTGGTCGGTTTTGGTGGGGAAGTATCGTGGAAACGCCCGACACGCCCGAATGATGTACTTCATGTTGAATCAGAAATTACCGAATTACGCCGTTCACAGTCCAAACCGAATCAAGGCGTGATCACGCTATTTAGCCAGACCAAAAATCAAAATGATGAAGTGGTACAAGAGTCAACCACTAAGATTTTGGTTTGGAGCAAAGATTCGGGCGTGCAATAAGGCTTTCACAAACAATGATTTTACAAATTTAGACAAGCAATACATCTATTGATGCATGCTCGCCGGTTGTTTGCTTGGGTTTTTATTGTTAGGGCTTTGATAGAGCGAAAGCCCCATCTTCTGCATACGGCGTCCTTGATTTTGTAAATATTGATTGAGTTTGGGACTACGCTTTGCGCCAGTATATAAAATCAAATTGCGCATGATGAGATAATAGGCAAACCACGATGCAGGGCGAGTACGCAGACCGAGGCTTTGCATACGTTTTTTACCAATGAAAAATTGGGTAACTTCCAAATGTTGTCGATATGCCAACTTCTGTTGTAATGGGCGGAAGTGGCGATATTCTCGAAAGAACGGCTCTTTGGACAAACTAGCGCCCAAAGCGGCACTCGATTCATCAGAAGCAGGATGGGAAAATTGCAACCAATAGATCATCCGCCAAGCTTCTGATTCTTTGTTAATTAACCATTTTTCTTCAACACCCATAAGCCAACCGACATAGCGCCAAAAATGCAAATATTCATCGACTTCGGTTTTATTTGGGAAAATACCTAAAGCTCGAACACCTAACAGCACTACATTTGAAAATGCAATATTGGTCATGGCGAGATCATACTGATTGATCGGTACACCCCATGTCTTGCTATCCCAACGCTCAGATTTTTTTAACTGATGACGTACCAACGCATGAATAAAGCGCACATAAATGGTTGAAGTAAAGCCTGAATGAAAGCGTTGTAAGCCATCAATTTCTGTAATATCAATCCACCATTTCGTTGTTTCTGCTAGGCGTACGTTAACTTGTTGTTTTAATGCGCCAGTCAGGACTAGGGGTTGATTAAAGCCTGGGAACATATAACCTGCCATCAAAGACACATCACGCAAAACAAAACCATTATTAATACCAAGGCGATGCGTGAAGGTGACCGCATTTTGAATTTTCTTTTGGTCAACCCATGCAGGTAGTTTCTCCACTTGAGCAAAAAAGTCATACAGCACCTTTAAATCATCACGGGTATATTCAGATGCACCGCTTTGTAAATGATTAAGTCCTTGAAATAATGCTGTTTCAAACAATTTGCGACGTTCTTTAGGAGCTTGCATCACCCATTCGATAACTGGATCCATCAAAGCGTCACCATCATTTAACGAACGTGCAATCTGACAATGCTCAGCATAATTTGGTTGAACTGGTGCATCGCACAAATGATTTAGAATCTGCGTCATCCAGTTGCTACTTTGGGTATGCTCAAATGCCATGAGGCGAGTCGGATAGGTCAATGACATGATCTTTTACTCTGTTTAAGATTTAATCATATGTTAATATGAATATTTATTCGCATTCAATTCGCATTCATGGAAATGCCTTGTCATATAATAGGCAGAGTGGTGTTAGCGATAAGACAAGGAAGCATAGATGAGAAAAAGACCACAGCAACAGCGAGCAAAGCGCATCGTCGATGATATTCTCGAAGCGACCTTATATTGCATTAGTCAACATGGCGTGCTTCACACCACTACACCTAAAATCGCTGAAATATCAGGTGTGAGCGTCGGCTCGATTTATCAATATTTTGAAAACAAAGAGCAAATCGTTGAAGAATTACTCATGCGAAAAAGTGAAAAACTTGGACTTGGGTTTAAAGCCTTAGTCATGGAAGAACAACACAAAAGTATTCAAGAAGTGATTCAAAATAGTATCGAATTCGGATTTGAATCGCTTAAAGCAGATCAAGGCTTTCTGATCGAAATCCTAAAAAACTGGCATGAATACAGTGAGTCCGAATCGGCGCAAGTGCTTGAAAAACATTTTTTTGAAGTCGGGCTTTATGTATTTAACCGCTTTTATAGTCATTGGAATTTTGAAACCTTAAAGCATAAATCTTTTGTCATTATCAATAGTACGCTCTTCACCATGATGCGCTATGTTAGTCACAATCAATTTTTAATCGAAGAAGCACGATTGAAAAAAGAGCTTTTAACAATGCTGTTGGCATATTTAGACAGCCCAAATACAGAATAATATCCAAATAACGACGTATTTGATTCAGAAATGAGCAATAAAGCAAAGAAATGAACATGAAACGACCACTCGGTATAAAAATCTGTTGTTTGGGGTTGAATTGGAATTGTGATGGTGTAGAATGCGCACCTACCGGCGGGGATGCTGATAAAAACTTGTTGATTAACAGTTATTTGGCTTGATGGTTAAATTTTTTGGTTGATTGGGTGGGTTTAAAAATTATCTGTAATTTCAGTTGACTTTTTAGAGATAGAGAGTAATATAGCCGACCTAGCTTGATGCTGACGAAGCATTGAGTGATTCATTAAGAATTAAAGAAGAACAACTTGTG
>LULM01000424.1_pt1 | contig 26337 bp, 23 predicted proteins | sample 728151 | NCBI WGS metagenome assembly LULM01 (sample SAMN03860289, study PRJNA289734) | marine metagenome | biome: seawater column; feature: ocean; material: water; isolation source: Red Sea water column Station 149 - depth 200m | place: Saudi Arabia: Red Sea | collected 2011-10-15 | depth 200 m
GCGTCGACCAGCGTGAACTTGCGCTTGCAGATGTAGCACCCGCGGGGCACCTGCAGCACGCCTGCCGTCGCCCCGCGCGCGGTCGACGTCAGCGCGATGCCGGCCGTCTCGTCGTCGATGCGCTGCGCCGAGCCGGTCGCCGTGCGCTCGACGACCTCGCGGTCGGCGGCGGCGGTCGCCGCTCGCGCGGCCCGACGCCGCTGCTTCTTGACGTCCTTGTAGAACGCGCCGCAGGCACGACGCAGCGCCACGTACGCCTCGTCGTTCTCGCCCAGGAACTGCGCCTCCCCGAGGACCTTCAGGGCGGTCGCGAGCTCCTCGTCGGTGAAGTCGGGCACTACCCGGTGACGGCGCCGTGCGCCGCGGAGCTGACGAGCTTGCGGTACTTCGCGAGCACGCCGGAGGTGTACTTGGGCGCCGCCGGCTCCCAGCCGACCTTGCGCCGCTCGAGCTCGTCGTCGTCGATCTCGACCTCGAGGGTGCGGTTGGCGACGTCGAGCGTGATCGGGTCGCCGTCGCGCACGAACGCGATGGGGCCGCCGTCGACGGCCTCGGGGGCGACGTGGCCGACGCACAGGCCGGTGGTGCCGCCGGAGAAGCGGCCGTCGGTGAGCAGCAGGACGTCCTTGCCGAGACCGGCGCCCTTGATGGCCCCGGTGATGGCGAGCATCTCGCGCATGCCCGGTCCGCCCTTGGGGCCCTCGTTGCGGATGACCACGACGTCGCCGGAGGTGATCGTGCCGTCCTCGAGGGCGTCCATCGCGGCGCGCTCGCCGTCGAAGACGCGCGCGGTGCCGCGGAACACGTCGGAGTCGAAGCCGGCGCTCTTCACGACGGCACCCTCGGGCGCGAGCGACCCGTGCAGGATCGTGAGCCCGCCGGTCTTGTGAATGGGGGCGTCGAGCGGGCGGATGATGTCGCCGTCGAGGCCGAGGTCGATGTCGGCGAGGTTCTCGGCCATGGTCCGACCCGTGACCGTCATGACGTCGCCGTGCATGAGCCCGGCGTCGAGCAGCGCCTTCATGATGACCGGGATGCCGCCGACCTTGTCGACGTCGTTCATGACGTAGCGTCCGAACGGCTTGAGGTCGCCGAGGTGCGGGACCTTGTCGCCGACGCGGTTGAAGTCGTCGAGGGTGAGCGGCACGCCCGCCTCGCGGGCGATCGCCAGGAGGTGCAGCACGGCGTTGGTGGAGCCGCCGAGCGCCATCACGACGGTGATGGCGTTCTCGAAGGCCTCGAGCGTCATGATGTCGCGGGCGGTGATGCCCCGGCGCAGCAGCTCGACGACGGCCTCGCCCGACTTGGCGGCGTAGTCGTCGCGACGACGGTCCGGGGCGGGCGGCGCGGCCGAGCCGGGCAGGCTCATCCCGAGCGCCTCGGCGGCGGACGCCATCGTGTTGGCGGTGTACATGCCGCCGCAGGCGCCCTCACCGGGACAGATCGCCCGCTCGATGCGGTCGACCTCCTCACGCGTGATGAGCCCCTTGATGCAGGCGCCGACGGCCTCGAAGGCGTCGATGATCGTGACGTCCTTGCCGTCGACGTTGCCGGGCATGATCGAGCCGGCGTAGAGGAACACGCTGGACAGGTCGAGGCGCGCGGCGGCCATGAGCATGCCGGGCAGGCTCTTGTCGCAGCCGGCCAGCAGCACCGAGCCGTCGAGCCGCTCGGCCATCATCACGGTCTCGACGGAGTCGGCGATGATCTCGCGGCTGACGAGCGAGAAGTGCATGCCCTCGTGGCCCATGCTGATGCCGTCGGAGACGCTGATGGTGCCGAACTCCAGCGGGTAGCCGCCGGCCGCGTGCACGCCCGTCTTGACCGCCTTGGCAAGCCGGTCGAGCGAGAGGTTGCAGGGGGTGATCTCGTTCCAGCTGGACGCGACGCCGACCTGCGGCTTCGGCCAGTCCTCGTCGCCCATGCCCACCGCGCGCAGCATGCCGCGGGCGGCGGTCTTCTCGAGACCGTCGGTGACGTCGCGGCTGCGGGGCTTGATGTCGACGCCGGGCTCGGGCGTCGGGGCGGGGCGGCGTTCGGGGGTCTCGCTGGACATGGGCTGATCCTACGACCGGGCGGCTCGGCGGCGTCCGCTGGTCAGGTCGCCGCATCGTCGGCCCGCACGAGCAGCCGCGCAGCGAGGTGACGCAGCCGCTGCTCGTCGTCGCGGCGCGCCACCTGGAGCCTTGCGCTCATGGCCTGCGGCGTGATCCCCAGCTCCTGGGCAGCGGCCCGCTGCGTCGCGTGTCGCTCGAGCACGTCGACCAGCGCTGCGTCCGGGCGACCAGCACCACGACGTCGACCGCGGCCACGGGATCGTCGACGAGGGCCTGCACCTCGTCGCCGACGGTGCGCTCGAAGCCTCGCACCGTCGGCGTCGCATCCAACGCGCGCAGGAGGTCGGGGACCGCGTCGGCGGCCTGGCGGCTTCGGCGCTGGTCGAGGGTGAGGGCGAACATGACGTCACCCTATCAATGCTTGAGACTTGATTCACGTGTATCAAGCATGAGGACTTGATGTGTCGTCACGTCCGGGAGGACGTCCGAGGCTCGTGGCACGATGACGGCGGAGAGGAGCACCATGACCGACCGGCCCGCCGACCCCTCGGCCGACGCCCCGTCCGGGTCCACACCGCCCGTGGACCCTCCCGTCGAGGCGATCGAGGTCGAGCTGAGCATCCTCGCGGAGGCCCGCAACGAGGTAGGTGCGGCCGACCACAAGGCTTCGATGGTGCTGGCGGTGCTGGGCATCGGCTTCGGGGCGCTGCTCGCCGGGCTCATCGCGCGCGACTGGAGCCCCACCGAACTCGACGTCCCCGGGCGGACGGTCTGGTACGTCGGCGCCCTGCTCGCCGCCGGCTCGGTCGGCGCGGCGGCGCTCGCCGTGTGGCCGCGGTTCACCGTGCCGCCGCCCTCCCCCCAGGTCTACTACTGGGGCCACGTCGCCGCGTTCGGCACCCGGGAGGCCCTCGACGCCTCGCTCGACGCCCAGCCGCCGACCCTGCCGGCACGGACCCGGCACCAGCTCTACGAGCTGTCGCGGATCGTGGCGCGCAAGTACCACTGGGTGCGCGTGGCGATGCGTCTGGCGGGGGCGTCGGTGCCGTTCTTCGTCCTCGCGGCGCTGGTGGGCTACTGACCCGGCGCGGAGGGCGTGAGCACGGTGCCGTGCAGCAGCAGGTCGTGCGCGTGCAGGACGGCATAGGCGCCGCTACGACGCAGGTTCTGCGACACGGCGGAGGCGCTGATGCCCTCCTCGTCGGCGAGGTCGGCCTGGGTCCGACCGTCGAGCACGCCGCGCAGCAGCCGTCGCGACCGCGGCAGCATGCCGCTGACGATCTCGTCGCGCAGGAGCAGGAAGGCGTCGACGTGGGCGGGGTCGGGGTGCTCGGGGGCGCGCGGAACCCCGTCGGCGACGACGTACCAGGTGCGCAGGGTGCGGTCGCGGCCGGTCTCCCGCGCCTTCGCCTCGTTGATGGCGTCGCGGGCGGCCCACCAGCCCGGACCGTCCTGGAGCAGTCCGACGGCACCGTGCCCGAGGTGCTGCACCGGCCCCACGCCGATGCCGGTGCGGGCGTCGAGCTGCTCCGGGAGCTCGAGGCGCAGCAGCAACGACGACCTCAGGGCCTGCTCGACGGTCGCGTAGCGCGCCTGCGCCTCGTCGCCGACCGTGGGCTCGAGCGGCTGCTCGGCGGGCACGGACCGGTTGACGGCACGAGGTCGACGATCATCGTCACCCGCGTCGACAGCCCCGTCATGAAGATAAGTCTATGCCTTCAGGTAAGACAGAACCTGTTCCTGACATCATGGCCTCATGCACATCGCCTGGGCCGTCGGGAAGACCTTCGCGCACCACGACCCCGACCTCCCGCTGCTCACCGCGGCCATGACCGCCCGCGGCCTCGACGCGCAGACCGCCGTCTGGGACGACCCGGACGTCGACTGGGGCGCCTACGACCTCGTCGTCGTGCGCTCCTGCTGGGACTACGTGCCACGGCGCGCCGAGTTCCTCGCATGGGCCGACGCGGTGCCGCGGCTCGCCAACCCCGCCGCCGTGCTGCGGTGGAACACCGACAAGACCTACCTGCGCGCCCTCGACGAGGCAGGCGTGGCCGTCGTGCCCACGGCGTGGTCCGTGCGGTCCGTCGACGACCTGCCGGCGGCCGAGGAGTGGGTGGTGAAGCCGACCGTCTCCGCCGGCGCGGCCGACACCGCCCGCTGGAGCGACCCGGAGCAGGCCGTCGCCCACAGCCGTCGCCTGCTCGACTCCGGTCGCGCCACCATGACGCAGCCCTACGTCGACGCCGTCGACACCGAGGGCGAGACCGGCATCCTCCTCTTCGGAGGCACCGTGTCGCACGCCTTCCGCAAGGGTGCCCTCCTCACCCGCGGCGACGACCCCCGCAGCCTCCCGGAGCTGAAGGAGGACATCGGGCCGCGTGAGCCGTCCGCCGACCAGGTGGCCTTCGCCCAGCACGCGGTGCACGTGGCGCGGGAGCTCACCGGCCACGAGCTCCTGTACGCCCGGGTCGACGTCGTGACCGGACCCGACGGACGTCCGCGCCTCATGGAGCTCGAGCTGACCGAGCCGTCGTTCTTCCTGCCGCACACCGCGACGGGCGCCGCGACCTTCGCCGACGCCCTCGTGGCACGGCTGTCGGGATGAGGACCACGCGGTCGAGTTCCGCCGAACGCGTTGCGGACGGCCCCGCGAGCGGGCAGGATCGTCGCCCGTGAGCCAGACCCCGGGCCTCGTGCGCTTCCACGACGTCATCAGCGCCGACGGCACGCGGCTGCGCGCCTGGACCAACGACGCCGACGGACCGACCGTGCTGCTGTGCAACGGCCTCGGCACCAACCCCTACGCCTGGCCGACCCTGCTCAACCCCGACTGCGGCGTGCGGGTCGTCTCCTGGAACCACCGCGGCGTCGGCGGCTCGGCACGTCCGGCGGACGGTCGTGTCGACCTCGACTCCTTCGTCGAGGACGCGCTGGCCGTGATGGACGACGCGGGCCTGGAGTCGGCGCCCGTCCTGAGCTGGTCGACCGGCGTGACGGTGGCCTTCGAGCTCGCCGGGCGTCACCCGGAGCGGGTCGAGGGCATCCTGGCCGTCGCCGGCGTCCCGGGCAACACCTTCGGGACGATGCTCGCTCCCCTGCACGTCCCGCCGTTCCTCGCCCGACAGCTGATGGTCAGCCTCGCCCGGGTGACCACGGTGACGGGTCACGGTCTTGCACCGGTGACCCGCAGGCTGCCCTGGACCCGTTCGACGACGGACCTGCTGCGCCGAGCACGGCTCATCGACCCCGCCGCCGACACCGCCGACCTGCAGGCCATGGTGAAGGAGTTCTTCACCACGCACCCCGCCTGGTACGCCCGGCTCGCCCTCGGCGTGTCCAAGCACGCACGGGTGCGCCTCTCCGCCATCGACGTGCCGACCACGTTCGTGGCGGGACGCTGGGACGTGCTCACCGGGGCCCGCGACATGTACACCGCCTCGCAGAACGTCCGCAGGTCCCGCTTCCGCGAGCTCGACGCGACCCACTTCATCCCCGTCGAGCACCCCGACGTCGTGCTCGAGGAGCTGCAGCTCCTCCTCGAGCGGATCGAGGCGCTGCGCGGGACGTGAGACCGTCCGTCGTCAGGCGGGGTCGTCGGCCCACGACGTGCGACCGTCGCCGGTGATCGGGATCGCCGGCCCCGGCGTGACGCGAGGGCGGAACGTCGCCTCGCCCAGACCCCGCACGCGGGCGAGCCACTCCCGCGCGCGCCGACCGCCCTCGCTGACGACGTAGCCCTGCACGTCGAGCCCGGCCGCCACCCCGAGGTCGACGGTGCGGGCGGCGTAGACGCCCTGGGTGACGACGATCGCGGTGTCGGCCTCGAAGACGTCGCGGGCGCGTCGCATGGTGTGCCACGTGCTGAAGCCGGCGTAGTCGGTGAACACGTCGGCGGCCGGCACGCCGGCCTCGAGCACCGCGTCGCGCATGGCGTCGGGCTCGTTGTAGCTCGGCGTGCCGTTGTCGCCCGAGACCAGGATCTTCTCGACCAGCCCCCGGTCGTAGAGCTCGAGGGCGGCACGCACGCGCTGCTCGACGGGGCGACCGAGCGAGCCGTCGGGGTACACGCCGGCGCCCGGGACGATCGCGACCTGAGCCGGGTCGAGGTCGTCCGGCTGACGGGTGATCCGCTCGGACGTGCGACCCACGACCAGGAGGTTCGCGACCACGACCAGCGCGACGCCAACGACGCCGAGGGCGAGGACCGAGATCACCAGCACCCGCGACCACGACCTCGGTCGTCGGCCGACGTCCTCACCCTCGTGCGTCGTCACGGGGTGCTCAGGCGAGCTTCTCGAGGATCAGCTCGCGCACTCGCCCGGCGTCGGCCTGGCCGCGCATCTCCTTCATGACGGCACCGATGAGCGCGCCGGCCGCCTGGACCTTGCCGTCGCGGATCTTCTGCGCGACGTCGGGGTTCGCGGCGATCGCGGCGTCGACGGCCGCTCCGAGCGCACCGTCGTCGGAGACGACCTCGAGCCCCCGGGCGGACACGACCTCCTCGGGCGAGCCCTCGCCCGCCAGGACGCCCTCGAGCACCTGGCGCGCCAGCTTGTCGTTGACCCGACCCTCGTCGATGAGCGCCTGGACGCCGGCGACCTGCTCGGGCGTGACACCCAGCTCGTCCAGACCGACGCCCGCCTCGTTGGCACGTCGGGCCAGCTCGCCCAGCCACCACTTCTTCGCCGCGGCCGGCGTGGCGCCGGCCGCCACTGTCGCGACGACCAGCTCCAGCGCCCCCGCCCCCACGGTGTCGCGCATGTCGAGGTCGGAGAAGCCCCACTCGGCCTGCAGCCGCTTGCGACGCTCTGCCGGCGGCTCCGGCAGGGTGCCGCGCAGCTGCTCGACCCAGTCGCGTGACGGCGAGACCGGTGCGAGGGCGGGCTCGGGGAAGTAGCGGTAGTCGTCGGCGTCGGACTTCGGGCGTCCCGGCGAGGTCGAGCCGTCGGCCTCGTGGAAGTGCCGGGTCTCCTGCAGGATGCTCTGGCCGGCGTCGAGGACGCCCGCGTGCCGTGAGACCTCGAAGCGCACCGCGCGCTCCACCGAGCGGAAGGAGTTGACGTTCTTCGTCTCGCTGCGGGTGCCCAGCGTCGCGGAGCCCTTCGGCTTGAGCGAGAGGTTGACGTCGGCGCGCAGCGAGCCCTGGTCCATCCGGGCGTCGGAGACGTCGAGCGCCACCATGAGGTCGCGCAGGTGCTGGACGTAGGCGCGGGCGACGGCGGGCGCCTTCTCGGCGGGCACCTCGATCGTGCGCGTGACGATCTCGATGAGCGGGATCCCGGCGCGGTTGTAGTCGAGCAGCGAGTGGTCGGCGCCGTGGATGCGGCCCGTCGCACCGCCGACGTGCAGCGACTTGCCGGTGTCTTCCTCCATGTGGGCGCGCTCGACCTCGATGCGGAAGGTCTCACCGTCGACGTCGAGGTCGACGTAGCCGTCGAACGCGATCGGCTCGTCGTACTGCGACGTCTGGAAGTTCTTCGGCATGTCCGGGTAGAAGTAGTTCTTCCGCGCGAACCGGCACCACTCGGCGATCTCGCAGTTGAGCGCGAGCCCGATGCGGATGGCCGACTCGACGGCCTTCGCGTTGACGACGGGCAGCGCACCCGGCAGGCCGAGGCACACCGGGCACACCTGCGTGTTCGGCTCGGCGCCGAACGTCGTGGCGCAGCCGCAGAACATCTTCGTGTTCGTGTTCAGCTCGACGTGCACCTCGAGCCCGAGCACGGGGTCGTAGCGCTCGATCGCCCGCTCGAAGGGGACGAGCGCGGGGGTGGTCTGCGTGCTCATCGGGCGGCTCCCGCGTCGATGTCGGACAGGACGGGTGCGTCGACGAGCCGCTCCAGGGCGGCCCCGACGTTGTACAACCGGTCGTCGGCCTGCGCCGGGGCGAGCACCTGCACGCCCACGGGCAGGCCGGTGTCGCTGGCGAGCCCGACGGGCAGGCTGAGCCCGGGCACGCCGGCCAGGTTGGCCGGGATCGTCGCGACGTCCTCGAGGTACATCGCGAGCGGGTCGTCGCTCTTCTCCCCCAGCCGCCACGCCGTCGTGGGCGCCGTGGGCGAGACGAGCACGTCGACCTGCTCGAAGGCAGCCGCGAAGTCGCGCGCCACCAGGGTGCGCACCTTCTGCGCCGAGCCGTAGTAGGCGTCGTAGTAGCCGCTCGACAGCGCGTACGTGCCGAGGATGATGCGGCGCTTGACCTCGTCGCCGAAGCCGGCGTCGCGGCTGGCCGCCATGACCTGCTCGGCACTCGCGAGCTGGCCGTCGGGCGTGACCCGCAGTCCGTACCGCATGGCGTCGAAGCGGGCCAGGTTGCTCGAGACCTCGCTCGGCATGACGAGGTAGTAGGCGGCGATGCCGTGCTCGAAGCTCGGGCACGAGACCTCCACGACCTCCGCCCCGGCCTGCGCGAGCAGCTCGACCGTCTCGTCGAAGCGCTGCTGGACGCCGGGCTGGAAGCCCTCCCCGCCCAGCTCCTTGACCACGCCGACCCGCAGTCCCGTGACGTCGCCGCGGCGTGCGGCGTCGACGACCGACGGCACCGGGGCGTCGAGGCTGGTGGAGTCGCGCGGGTCGTGGCCGGCGAGCACCTCGTGCAGGAGGGCGGCGTCGAGCACGGAGCGGGCCATCGGACCGACCTGGTCGAGGCTGCTCGCCATGGCGATGACGCCGTACCGCGAGACTCCGCCGTAGGTCGGCTTGACGCCCACGATGCCGGTCATGGCGCCGGGCTGGCGGATCGAGCCACCGGTGTCGGTGCCCAGCGCGAGCGGTGCCTCGTAGCCGGCGACGGCAGCGGCCGACCCGCCGCTCGAGCCGCCGGGGATGCGCTCGGTGTCCCACGGGTTGCGGGCGGGCTTGTAGGCGGAGTGCTCGTTGGACGAGCCCATCGCGAACTCGTCGAGGTTGGTCTTGCCGAGGATCGGCAGCCCGGCGGCGCGCAGCCGCGAGACGACGGTGGCGTCGTACGGCGGCACCCAGCCCTCGAGGATCCGCGAGCCGGCCGTCGTGGGCTGGCCGACGGTGTTGATGAGGTCCTTCACGGCCACCGGCACGCCCGCCAGCGTCGGGAGCGTCTCGCCAGCGGCGCGGCGCGCGTCGACGTCGGCCCCGGTCGAGGTGGGCCTGCGTGACGTCGACGGACGTCAGGCTGCCGTCGCCGAGCGCCTCGGCGATCTCGGCGGCCTTCAGGCGGATGGGGTCGCTCATGTCAGTCCTCCCCCAGGATCTGCGGCACGAGGAAGCGCTGCTCCTCGCTGGCCGGCGCGCCCGCGAGGGCCTCGTCGGGCGTGAGACCGGGGCGGACGACGTCGTCGCGGAAGACGTTGTCGATCGGCACGGGGTGGCTCATGGCGGGCACGTCGGCGCTCGCGGCCTCCTGGACCGCGGCGACGTGGTCGAGGATGGCGGGCAGCTCGGCGCCCAGCCGATCGAGCTCGTCCTCGCTGAGCGAGATGCGCGCGAGGTTCGCCAGGTGGGCGACGTCCTCACGCGAGATGGCCGACGACATGCGTCTCCCTTGCGGCTGGGGTGCGGGTACCGACCCATCGTAGTGAGGAGTCACCTCACGTTCACCGGCCTCCCCTACGCTGCGCGTCGTGCTCGAGACCCTCAGCCCCGTGCAGCTCTCCGCCTTCTCCGTCGACGACTCCGACGACGACGACCCCGTCCTCCTCGACGCCAGCGGCCTGGCCGTCGACACGTGGCGCGAGGGCTACCCGTACGCCGAGCGTCTGGACCGCGACACGTACGAGCTGGAGAAGCGTCTGCTGCAGATCGAGCTCATCAAGCTGCAGAGCTGGGTCAAGGAGTCGGGGCAGCGCCTCGTGCTGCTGTTCGAGGGACGCGACGCGGCCGGCAAGGGCGGCACCATCAAGCGCTTCACCGAGCACCTGAACCCCCGCGGCGCGCGGGTCGTCGCGCTGGTCAAGCCGACCGACCGCGAGCAGGGCCAGTGGTACTTCCAGCGCTACGTCTACCACCTGCCGACGTCGGGCGAGATCACGTTCTTCGACCGCTCCTGGTACAACCGGGCCGGCGTCGAGCGGGTGATGGGCTTCTGCACGCCCGAGCAGTACACGGAGTTCCTCAAGCAGGCCCCCGCGTTCGAGAAGATGCTCGTCAACGACGGCATCCACGTCGTGAAGTTCTGGTTCTCCGTGTCGCGGGCCGAGCAGCTCACGCGATTCACGATCCGCCAGATCGACCCGGTGCGTCAGTGGAAGCTCTCCCCCATGGACCTCGCGTCCCTCGACAAGTGGGACGCCTACACCGAGGCGAAGGAGGCCATGTTCCGCCGGACGGACACCAAGCACTCCCCCTGGACCGTCGTGAAGAGCAACGACAAGAAGCGCGCCCGTCTTGAGGCCATGCGCCACGTGCTGCACCGCTTCGACTACCCCGGCAAGGACCACGACGTCGTCCGCACCCCCGACCCCCTCGTCGTCGGCGCCGCCGCCGACCTCTTCGACCCCGACTCCGCCGACGTGGACTGAGCGCGTCTCCGGCTGGGGCGCGCTGCCTGCGGTCGTCGTGACCTTGCTGGTGCGCTGCCCGCGTGGGTCTGTGCTTGCGGCTGCGCCGCCGCAAGGGGTCTGACCTTGCTGGTGCGCTGCCTCGGCCGGCGCTGGGTGTGGTCTCCGAAAGGGCCTCGACCGGGCGGCTGGCGACGGCGCTGGGTTGGGGTCTCGGGCTGCGGGTCGATGCTGGGTGTGGACGCAAGAAGCTGCGTTCGTGCGTCGGAGTCCAAGGATTCTGCGTTTGGTACGGGATTCCGTCACCAACGCAGAAGCGTTCGACCTCCGGCGCGTGGAGGAAGAAGCGTGGGTGCCCTTGGGGGTGGGGTGGGCAGTGCTTCTCCCTTCTCGTGGCACGGTCCACGAGAAGGGAAGATCTCTGCTCCGTCTGACCCCGCCGGCGGTGGATCTGCCACCTGTAGAGCGCTCAGAAGGTGGCAGACCCACCGTTGGGACGCGCGAACGCAGAGTCGTGGCCCGAGAACGCAGAAACGAAGAATCGTGCGTCCAAAGGCGAGCTCAGGCCAAGCCACGAGACCCGGAGCCGGCCCCAGGCCCACTGCCGGTCGAGGCCCTTTCGGAGGCCACCCCCAGCGCCAGCCGAGGCAGCGCACCAGCAAGGTCACGACCCCCTGCGGTAACGCACCAGCAAGGTCACGACCCCCTGCGGTAACGCACCAGCAGGCCGGGACCCCCGCAGGCAGCGCACCAGCCAGCCCACGACGACCCTGCCGCGAACCGGCCGGACTCAGCCCTCGGTGGGCGCCTCCTCCGTGGTCGCCTCGTCGGCGGTGGCCTCGTCCCCCGCGTCAGCGTCCGGCTCCTCGCGCGGAGGGCCCTCGGCGAGCAGCGTCTTGAAGGCTGCCTCGTCGAGGATGGGGACGCCGAGCTGCTCGGCCTTGTCGGCCTTGGAGCCGGGGTTGTCGCCGACGACGACGTAGTCGGTCTTCTTGCTCACCGACCCGGCGGCCTTGCCGCCGTGCTCGAGGATCGCCTCCTTGACGGAATCGCGGGTGAAGTCCTCGAGGGAGCCGGTGACGACGATCGTCAGCCCGTCGAGCGTGCCGCCGCCGGTGGACGCCGCGCCGGGACCCGGGTGGTCCGGTATCGCGAACCGGACGCCGGCCGCGCTCCAGCGGTCCAGGATCTCCTGGTGCCAGTCGACGGCGAGCCACTCCAGCAGCGAGTCGGCGATGATCGGGCCGACACCGTCGACCTGCGCGAGCGTGTCGCGGTCGGCCGCGCGGATCGCCTCGAGGGAGCCGAAGTACTGCGCCAGCGCCCGTGCTGCGACCGGGCCGACGTGGCGGATCGACAGTGCCACGAGCTGGCGCCAGAAGTCCTTCGTCTTGGCCTTCTCGAGCTCGTCGACCAGCGTGAGGGCCTGCGCCGACGGGTGCAGGACGCGGTGGTTCTTGCGCACGCCCGCGGCCCGACGCTCCGCGGGCGACGCGTCCTCGAAGCCGGGCGGGTAGGTGACCTCGACCCGCTGGAAGGGTGCACGTCGTACCGGCTCGCCCGTCCGCTCGTCGATGCGGGGCTCGCCGGTCTCGGCGTCGCGCACGACCACCTCGATCGGCACGAGCGTGTCGAGGTCGAGGTCGAACAGACCCGCCTCGCTACGCAAGGGCGGCTCCTCCGGCACCGTCGGCTGCGTGAGCGCGGCGGCCGTGACCTCGCCGAGCGCCTCGATGTCGAGCGCACCCCTCGACCCGACGTGCTCGACCCGGCCGCGCACCTGCGCCGGGCAGGTCTGCGCGTTCGGACAGCGCAGGTCGATGTCGCCCTCCTTCATGGGCCGCAGCGGGGTGCCGCACACCGGGCAGTCGTCGGGCATGACGAACTCGACCTCGCTGCCGTCGCGCAGCTCCGCGACCGGGCCGAGGACCTCGGGGATGACGTCGCCGGCCTTGCGCAGGACGACCGTGTCACCGATGAGCACGCCCTTCTGCCGGACGACGTCCTTGTTGTGCAGCGTGGCCTGCCGCACGACGCTGCCGGCGACCTGCGCCGGCTCCATGACGGCGAACGGCGTGGCCCGACCGGTGCGGCCCACGGAGACGACGATGTCGAGCAGGCGGGTGTGCACCTCCTCGGGCGGGAACTTGTAGGCGATCGCCCAGCGGGGCGCGCGACTCGTCTCGCCGAGCTCCGGGTGCAGCGCGAGCTCGTCGACCTTGACGACGACACCGTCGATCTCGTGCTCGATGGCGTGCCGGTCCTGGCCGAGCTCGGCGACGCGGGCGAGGAGGTCGTCGACGGAGTCGTAGACCCGCGAGTGCGGGCTGGTGGGCAGACCCCACGACCCGAGCAGGTCGTAGACCTCGCTCTGTGCCGCGACCGGCGGACGCTCCCACGCGCCGATGCCGTGCACGTAGAGGGACAGCGCCTCGATCCGCGCCTCCCCCGCCTCGCGCTCGAGCCCGTCCTTCTTGCCCAGCAGCTGGCGCAGGCCGCCGCTGGCCGCGTTGCGCGGGTTGGCGAACGCCGGGAAGCGTCGGGCGGCGGCGGCCTCGGCCCGGTCCTGCTCGACCCCTCGCCCGGTCATCTCGGCCACGACCCGCTCGCGCAGGTCGGCCTGGAGCGCGTTGAGCCGCTCGAACGCGGCGACCGCGATGAAGACCTCCCCGCGGACCTCGACGATCGGCGGGTGTCCCTCGCCGTCGAGCCGCCGCGGCACGCCGGGCAGCCGCACCGCGTTGGTGGTGACGTCCTCGCCGACCCTGCCGTCGCCGCGGGTCGCGGCGCTGACGAGCCGGCCGTGCTCGTAGCGCAAGGAGAGCGCCAGGCCGTCGATCTTGACCTCGGTGAGCCACCGGACGTCGCGCCCCGCCGAGGCACGCGTCTTCTCGCACCACGCGGTGAGCTCCTCGGGCGAGAAGACGTTGTCGAGGCTGAGCATGCGCTCGGCGTGCTCGACCGGCGCGAGCTCGGAGCTGCGGGCAGCGCCCACCGAGAGGGTCGGCGAGTCCTGACCCTGGACCTCGGGGTGCAGCCGCTCGAGCGCCTCGAGCCGGTGCATCCAGCCGTCGTAGGTCTGGTCGTCGACCCGGGAGTCGTCGTCGCCGTAGTACGCGTCGCGGGCCTCGTTGATGCGCTCGACGAGCTGCTCGGCCTCGGCACGCGCCTGGTCGAGGGTCAGGTCCAACGGGTTCTGCGGGGCCTCGGTCACGTCGTTCATCCTAGGACCGACCTCCGACGTCCACCCCTCGTCGACGAGCCGACGGACGCGCCGCGGGTGCGACGTCGGCAGCGACCTGACACGGTGGACGCATGAGCCCCCGACGCCTCGTCCCGATCGTCCTCGGAGCCCTGCTCGTCGTGGCGGGGCTCGTCGGGTTCTTCGTCCTCGACGGGCTCGCCGCCGACCTCGCGTGCGGGGTCGCCGTGGTGGTCGGCATCGCCGTGGTGCGTCTCGGGTCGCGGCCCGACCCTGACGAGATCGTCTAGCGCACCTCAGCGCGCCAGTCCCACGGCCTCCGCGAGCACGCGGCGGGCGAAGGCGGGCGACGCGCCCGCGAGACCGCAGGCCGGCGTGATCACGACGCGGTCGTGCCAGGCGTCCTCGCCGAACCCGAGCCGTCCGGTCCAGTCCTCGATCCGACGTCGGGACGCGGCCGGGTCGAACGCGACGTCGGTCGACGGCAGCGCCCCGACCCAGAGGTCCGTCCCTGCCTCGAAGGCCTCGGCCCAGGCATCCGCACCCCCGCCGGTGGCCGCCTCGACCAGGCCGAGGTCGAACGCGACGGCGTCGAAGCCGGCTCCGCGCAGCAGGGAGACGGGGACCGCGGGCGCGCAGCAGTGCGCCACCGGCATCGCCCCGGCGTCGCGGACGGCGTCGACGACGAGCCGCAGCAGCGCGTCGGCCTCGGGCAGGTCGACGGTGCGGTAGCGGCCGAAGCCGGACGACGTCGGCACCTGCGCGGCCAGCACCGCGGGCAGGGCCGGCTCGTCGACCTGCACCACGAGCGGCGAGCGCGGGAAGCGCCGACGCAGCGACGCCACGTGGTCGCCCACCCCCGACGCGAGCGCGTGCGCGAGGTCGCGCCGTGCCCCGTGGTCGGACAGGACCTTCTCGCCCCGCTGGAGCTCGACGGTCGCCGCCAACGTCCACGGTCCGGCCACCTGCTGCTTGACGGTGCCCTCCCGGTCCTGGGCGACCTCCTCGAGGACGTCGAGGTCCTGCGCGAGCAGGGAGCGGGCCCGACGGTGGTCGACCCCCGAGGCGTCGAGCAGACGCCACCCGGCGGGCTGGAGGTCGGCGCCCAGGCCGTCGAGCACGGCGAGCGACCTGCCGACCATCTGGGCGGCGACGCCACGCGCCGGGAGCTCGGGCACGAAGACGAGGTCGTCGAGCGTGCCGAGCACCATCGCGGCGCTCTCGGCGTAGTCCTCGCCGGGCAAGGAGCCGATGCCGGTCGCCCTCACCTGCCGTCCCCGACGCCGACCTCGACGCGCGACGTGGCCGTGATGGTGGCGGAGCCGACCACGCGGGTGCCCACGTAGACGACGACGGCCTGACCGGGCGCGATGCCCTCGGCGGGGTCGTGCAGCCGCACCCGGACGAGGCCGCCGTCGACCTCGACGACGGCGCGGTGCTCGGCGCCGTGGGCGCGCAGCTGCACGGTGCACTCGAGCGGACCGTCCGGCGCCGGGCCGCACCAGAGCGGGCGGTCGGCCTCCAGCACGTCGACGAGGAGACGCTCGCGCGGGCCCACCGTCACCGTGCCCGAGACCGGCTCGATGTCGAGCACGAAGCGCGGCTTGCCGTCGTCGGCCGGCACGCCCAGCCGCAGGCCCCGGCGCTGGCCGATCGTGTAGGCGTAGGCGCCGTCGTGCTCGCGCAGGACGGTGCCGTCCTCGTCGACGATCGTCCCGGGGCGGGGGCCGAGCCGCTCGGCGAGCCACCCGGCGTTGTCGCCGTCGGCGACGAAGCAGATGTCGTGGCTGTCGGGCTTCGTGGCCACCTGCAGGTCGCGACGGGCGGCCTCGGCGCGCACCTCGGTCTTGACCGAGCCCCCGAGCGGGAAGTGCGAGTGCCGGAGCTGCTCCTGCGTGAGCACGCCCAGCACGTAGCTCTGGTCCTTGCCCGCGTCCTGGGCCCGGTGGAGCTCGACGTCGCCGCTCGCCCCGGTCTCGAGGAGGGCGTAGTGGCCGGTGACGACGCCGTCGAAGCCCAGCGCGAGCGCGCGGTCGAGCACGGCGGCGAACTTGATCTTCTCGTTGCAGCGCAGGCACGGGTTCGGGGTGCGGCCGGCCGCGTACTCGGCGACGAAGTCGTCGACCACCTCGTCGGCGAACTCGGTGCTCATGTCCCACACGTAGAACGGGATGCCGAGCACGTCGGCGGCGCGGCGGGCGTCGCCGGCGTCCTCGATGGAACAGCAGCCCCGCGCACCGGAGCGGTACGACCGCGGGTTGCGGCTGAGCGCGAGGTGCACGCCGGTGACGTCGTGGCCGGCCTCGACCGCGCGCGCCGCGGCGACGGCGGAGTCGACCCCGCCCGACATGGCGGCGACGAGCCGTGCCATCAGCGTCCCCTGACGAGGGAGGCCGTGACGGCGCGATCGCGCACCTGCGGGAGCGCGGCGAGCAGCCGGTCGACGTCGGCCTCGGTGGAGGTGTGACCCAGGCTCAGCCGCAGCGACCCGCGGGCGGCGGCGTCGTCGTAGCCCATGGCGAGGAGCACGTGGCTGGGCTGCGGGACGCCCGCCTGGCAGGCCGAGCCCGTGGACACCTCGATGCCCTGGGCGTCGAGCAGCATGAGCATGGCGTCGCCCTCGCAGCCCGGGAACGTCACGTGGGCGATGTTCGGGAGCCGGTGCTGCGGACCGGGCTCCGGGTCGCCGTTGACGACGGCGTCGGGGACGGCCTGCAGGAGACCGGTGACCAGCCTCTGCCGCAGGCGCTCGATCCGCGCCGAGACCTCGGCCTGTCGCTCGACGGTGATCTCGAGCGCCCGCGCGAACGCGGCGATCAGCGCCACCCCGACGGTCCCGGAGCGCAGGTCGCGCTCCTGCCCGCCACCGTGGACGAGGGGCACGGGGGCCACCTCACGACGCACCAGCAGCGCACCCACCCCCACGGGCCCGCCGAGCTTGTGCGCGGTGACCGTCATGGCGTCGAGCCCGGAGGCGGCGAAGTCGAGCGGGAGGTAGCCGGCGGCCTGCACGGCGTCGCTGTGCACCGGGATCGCGTGCTCCTTCGCCAGCGCGACGACGTCGTCGACCGGCTGCACGGTCCCCATCTCGTTGTTGGCCCACATGGTCGTCACCACCGCGACCGACGCCGGGTCGGCCTCGATCTGCTCGCGCAGCCGCTCCACGACGACCCGTCCCTGTCGGTCGACGGGGGTCGTGTCGATGCGGGCACCCTCGTGGGCGGCCAGCCACGTGACGGGGTCGAGCAGGGCGTGGTGCTCGATCGAGCTGAACAGCACGCGGTCGCGGGCGGGATCGACGTCGCGTCGGGCCCAGTACAGGCCCTTGATGGCCAGGTTGTTCGCCTCGGTTCCCCCGGAGGTGAACACGACCTCGGACGGGCGGGCGCCGAGGCACTCCGCGATCACCTCGCGCGACTCCTCCACGACCCGCCGCGCGGCGCGGCCCGAGGCGTGCAGGCTCGACGCGTTGCCCGTGCGGGCCAGCTGCTCGGTGAGCACCTGCGCGGCCTCGGGGTGCATCGGCGTGGTGGCCGCGTGGTCGAGGTAGACCACGGAAGCCGGCGCGCTGTTCTCGGACGTCATGACGTCACCAGGGTAGACCGGCGCGCCACCGCGTCGTCGCGCGCTGGCGGCGACGTCGCGCTCACCGCCCGCAGACGTCGGCCAGCGCCCGCGCCGCGTCGGTGAGCTGCTCGTCGGTCACCGAGCGCCCGAAGGTGAAGCGCACCGCCGTCTGCGCCACCTCCGACGGCACTCCCATGGCCACCAGCACGTGGCTCGGCTCGTCGCTGCCGGCGTGGCACGCCGACCCGCTGGAGCACACCACACCGCGGCGCTCGAGGTCGAGCAGCACCGACTCGCCCGACCGTCCGGGGAGCACGAACGACGCGTGCCCCGGGAGACGACGCACCGGGTGTCCCGTCAGTGCGGCGCCCGGGACCGACTCCAGCACCGCCGCGACGAAGCGGTCGCGCCGCGCCGCCACCTCCGCCGCCGACGTGCCGGCCGAGCGCGTGAGCCGCAGCGCAGCCGCGAGACCGACGGCACCCGCCGGTCGGGCCAGGCCGCCGACTGGACCGCGTCGGTGTGGAACGGGACCCCGTGTCGCGCCGCCACCTCCGCCAGCGCGGCGACCGGCTGGACGGTGCCGACCTCGTTGCTGGCGTGCTGCACGCTCACCACGGTCGTGTCGTCGCGCAGCACCGCAGCCAGGTGGCCGGGGTCGACGAGACCGTCGCCGTCGACCTCGAGCTCGGTGACGTCGTAGCCGATGCGGCCGAGCCAGCGGGCCGACTCCAGGACCGCCGGGTGCTCGACGGCGCTCACGACCACGTGGCGTCCCCGCGGCTGGGCGAGTGCGATGCCCTTGACGGCCGTGTTCGCCGCCTCGGTCCCCCCAGAGGTGAACGTGACCTCGCCGGCGCGCGCACCGAGAGCCTCGGCGACGTCGGCGCGCGCCTGCTCCAGGCCGGCACGGGCGGCGTCGCCGATCTCGTGGTGGCTCGACGGGTTCCCGAACGCCGGACCGAGGTAGGGGCCCATGGCGGCGAGCACGTCGCGGCGCAGCGGCGTGGTGGCCGCCTCGTCGAGGTAGATCACGTCGCCGGTCCCGCCACCTGCGACCCGGCACCTCCGGCCCCGCCGACCTCGACGTCGAGCCCGAGGTCGAGCGCGCGGACGGAGTGGGTCAGGGCACCGACGCTGATCACGTCGACGCCGGCGCGCGCCACCTCGCCGACGGTCTCGAGCGTGATGCCGCCGCTCGCCTCGACGATCGCGCGACCCGCGACGAGCGCGACCCCCGCCCGCAGCTCGTCGGGCGTGAAGTTGTCGAGCATGATCGTGTCGACACCGCCGGCCAGCACGGCCTCCACCTGGTCGAGACGGTCGACCTCGACCTCGACGTGGGTCGTGTGCGGCAGCTGCTCGCGCGCCTGACGGATCGCGGCGGTCACGTCGTCGACGAGCGCGAGGTGGTTGTCCTTCGCCATCACGGCGTCGGAGAGCGAGAAGCGGTGGTTGCGCCCGCCACCGCAGCGGACCGCGTGCCGCTCCAGCGCCCGCAGCCCGGGCGTGGTCTTGCGGGTGTCGACGATCCGGACGCCCGTCCCCTCGACCGCCTCGACGTACCGGGCCGTGAGGGTCGCGATGCCGCACAGGCGCTGGACGAGGTTGAGGGCCACGCGCTCCCCGCGCAGCACGGCCCGTGCGGGGCCCACGACGGTCGCCAGGACGTCACCCGCGGCGAACGGTTCGGCGTCGGCGCGCAGGACCTCGACCACGACCGCCGGGTCGACCGCGGCGAACGTCTCGACGAGCACGTCGCCGCCGGCCATGACGCCGGCCTCGCGGGCCACGACCGACGCTCGGGCAACGGCGGTCGCCGGCACGAACACCTCCGACGTGAGGTCGCCGGACGGCGCGTCCTCGTCGAGGGCGAGGTCGACGACACGTCGCACCTGGCGTCGGGTCAGCACGCGGCACCTGCCGTCGCCCCGACTCGACGCGGAGCGGTGGTCCGGGCGAGCACCACGGCACTGTGCCGGGCCACCGGCCCCGGAGCGGGAGCGTCGATGCGGAAGTGACCACCGCGCGACTCCCGACGCTCCAGCGCCGAGACGACCAGCGCCCGCGCAACGGTGCGCAGGTTGGCGTCCTCGACCGCCTTCACGTCACCACCCGAGGGGACGCTCGTGTCGACCCGCTGCAGGGTCTCCACCGCGTGCCGCAGTCCGACCTCGTCGCGCCGCAGCCCGGCCGTGTCCCACAGCAGCCGCTGCAGGTCGGTCCGGATGAGCGGCAACGGGTCGTCGGTGTCCGCGGGAGGCACGAGGACGGGTGCCGCCCAGCTCTCGTCGACGTCGTCGGCCGCACGCGGCGCGGCCACCGCGGCCTCGACCACCCGCCGTCCGTACACCGCCCCCTCGAGCAGCGAGTTCGACGCGAGCCGGTTGGCTCCGTGCAGCCCGTTGCAGGCGACCTCGCCGACGGCCAGCAGACCCGGCAACGACGTGCGTCCCCAGAGGTCGGTCCGCACGCCGCCCATGAAGTAGTGGGCTGCCGGGGCGACGGGGACCGGCTCGCGGCCCCAGTCGAGCCCGAACGAGCGCACCGACGCGTCGATGGTCGGGAAGCGGCGGGCGAGGAAGTCGGCCCCGAGGGCGGTGGCGTCGAGCAGCACCGGCGCACCGCCCTGGCGAGCCATCTGCTCCGCGATCCCCCGCGCCACGACGTCACGAGGGGCGAGCTCGGCGTCGGGGTGGACGTCGAACATGAACCGGTGGCCGTCCGCGGCGCGCAGGACGGCACCCTCCCCCCGCACGGCCTCGGACACGAGCGGGCTGCCCGGGACCGCGAGGGCGGTCGGGTGGAACTGGTAGAGCTCGAGGTCGGCGGCGACCGCACCCGCACGCAGCGCCATCGCCAGGCCGTCGCCCGTAGCGACGGCGGGGTTGGTCGTGTACGGGTAGAGCTGCCCTGCTCCCCCGGTGGCGAGCACCACCTGGTCACCGTTCAGCACCGTGCCGTCGAGGAGCACGACGCCCCTGACGACGCCCCCGTCGACGACGAGGTCGACGGCCATCGTCCGCTCGCGCACGTCGACGTCGCTCGCGCGCACCCTCTCGACCAGGGCGTCGGAGATGGCCGCACCCGTCGCGTCGCCACCGGCGTGCAGGATCCGCCCGTGGGAGTGGGCGGCCTCCAGGCCCCGGGCCAGCTCGCCCTGGTGCACGTCGAAGCGCACTCCGCGCCGCACGAGGGCGGCGACCGCGTCGGGACCAGCGGCGCAGAGCACCTGCACGGCCGCCTCGTCCGACAGCCCGGCACCGGCGGCCAGCGTGTCGGCCACGTGCGACGCGACGCTGTCGGCGGGGTCGGTGACCACCGCCACGCCGCCCTGCGCCCAGCTGGTGTTGCTGGTGACGAGGTCGGCCTTCGTGAGCAGCGTGACCCGCACCCCGGGACGAGCTGCCGCCTCCAGCGCCGCGGTGAGTCCGGCGACGCCGCTGCCGACGACGACCACGTGCCTCACGTCAGGCACCCCTCCCCGAGACGGGGACCGGGGAGGCGTCCTTCGGTCGCGCGGCGAGCATGCGCTCCAGGGCGACCTTGGCGTCGCGCGCGACGTCGTCGGGCACGACGATCTCGTTGCGCACCTCCCCCTCGAGCAACCCGTCGAGCACCCAGGCGAGGTAGCCCGGGTGGATCCGGTACATCGTCGAGCAGGGGCACACGACGGGGTCGAGGCAGAAGATCGTGCGGTCGGGGTGCTCCGCCGCGAGCCGGTTCACGAGGTTGACCTCGGTGCCGATGGCGATGACGTCGCCGGGCTGGCTGGCCGCTACGTACTTGCGGATGAGGTCCGTCGAGCCGGCCGCGTCGGCAGCGTCGACGACCGGCATCGGGCACTCGGGGTGCACGACCACCTTGACGCCGGGGTGCTCCGCGCGCGCCTGCTCGATCTGCGCGACGGTGAACCGCTTGTGCACTGAGCAGAAGCCGTGCCACAGCAGCACCTGCGCGTCGTGCAGCTGCTCCTCGGTGTTGCCCCCGAGCGGCTTGCGCGGGTTCCACATCGGCATGCGGTCCAGCGGCACGCCCAGGGCCTTGGCCGTGTTGCGGCCGAGGTGCTGGTCGGGGAAGAAGAGCACGCGGTGCGCCCGCTCGAACGCCCACTCCAGCACCGTGGCGGCGTTCGACGACGTGCAGACGATGCCGCCGTGCCGGCCGCAGAACGCCTTGAGGGCGGCCGAGGAGTTCATGTAGGTGACCGGCAGGACCGGCACCTTGCCGTCGGCGTCGGGACCCATGCCCGTGACGGGGTCGGCGTAGACGCGCTCGAGCTCCTCCCACGCCGTCTCGACCGACTCCTCGTCGGCCATGTCGGCCATGGAGCAGCCGGCGGCCAGGTTGGGCAGGATCACGTGCTGCTCCGGCCGCGCGAGGATGTCGGCGGTCTCGGCCATGAAGTGCACGCCGCAGAAGACGATGGTCTCGGCGTCGGGGCGGGTGAGCGCGGCGTTGGCGAGCTGGAAGGAGTCGCCCACGAAGTCGGCGTGCTGCACGACCTCGTCGCGCTGGTAGAAGTGCCCGAGCACGACGAGCCGGTCGCCGAGCGCCTCCTTCGCCGCGCGGATCCGCTCGTGCAGGTCGGCGTCGTCCATCCGCTGGTAGGCCACGGGCAGCTGGCCGGGACGCACCACCGGCTCGGGCACGACGTCGTCCTCGGACGCCCCGGGGCCGTAGCCCGGCACGAGGTCGAAGAGCCACGGGCCCTCGGCGAGCTCGGCGTCGCACGTGTCGCCGGGCCGTGCGGTGACGACGTCGTGGACGGAGCCGGTGGGGACGGGACCGGTGGACAGGGTGCTGGTCATCGGATCTCCTCGGGGAGAGCCGCGCGCCGGTACAGCGCGGGCGGACGGTGGCTCGTGCCGGTGAGGTAGGAGCCGGTGGCGGTGACGGTCCCGCTCGCCAGGACCTGGCGGCGGAAGTTGGCGGGGTCGAGCGAGCGATCGAGCACGGCCTCGTGCACGGCGCGCAGGTCGGCCAGCGTGAACTCGGGCGTGACGAAGGCGAACGCGATCGGCGAGTACGTGATCTTGGCCCGCAGACGCGCCAGGGCGTAGCGGAGGATCGTGTCGTGGTCGAAGGCGAGCCCGCGCACGTCGTCGGCGACGAACCACTCGACGTTCTCGCCGTCGGTGGCCCGGGCGTCCTCGTCGGGTCGCACCAGCGCCCAGTAGACGATCGAGACCACGCGGTCCTCGGGCGAGCGGTCGACCGCGCCGAAGGAGTAGAGCTGCTCGAGGTGTCGCGGCGCCAGGCCGGTGGTGCGCTCGAGCGTGTGGCGCGCCGAGGCCGCGAGGTCCTCGTCGGGGCGCAGCGGGCCGCCCGGGAGGGCCCAACGCCCCTCGTACGGCTCGCGGATGCGGCGCACGAGCGGCAGCCACAGGGTCGTACGGCCCGTCGTGGGGTGCGGGCGCAGCGCGAAGATGACCGTGGACACCGCCAGGCTGACCTGGCCGGTGTCGGTCTCGACGTCGGTGCGCATCGCCACTCCCTTCGGGTTGACCTGACCTTAACCCCACCTTCTGGTCGGCTCAACTCGAAGTGCGGCGCATCTCACCCCTCGGGCACCGGCCAGGATGGGGGTCATGCAGATCCGCCGCCTGACCGAGGCCGACGAGGACGTCATGCGACGCCAGTTCACCGAGGCGTTCGGCGCCTTCGACCCGCCGGAGCCGCCCGTCCCCCTCATCGTCGCCGGCAAGCGCTGGTGGGGGGCGGAGGTCGACGGGCGCATCGTCGCGACGGCGCTGGACCGCGAGTACGCGTCGTGGTTCGGCGGTGTCCGCGTGCCGACGGCGGGGATCGGCGGGGTCACGGTCGCGCCCGAGCACCGCGGAGCCGGTCTGCTCCGTCCGCTGTTCACGGCCATGCTGGCCGAGGCCCGGGAGCGTGGCGCGCTGGTCTCGACGCTGTACGCCACCGCGCCCGCGCTCTACCGGCGGTTCGGGTTCGAGACGGTCTCCTCGCTCGACGACGTGCGTCTGCCGACCCATGCGCTCGCCGTGGGCGGCAGCACCCCCGTGCGGCGGGCCACCTCGGCCGACGACGACGCGATCCGCGCCGTACACGACCGCGCGGCGGCCCGCGAGAACGGTCCGCTCGCGCGCACCGGACCGCTCTTCACGGAGTCGCCGACCCTGCGCGTCAGCGGGGTGAGCGTCGCCGAGCGCGAGGGCGAGGTCATCGGCTACGTGTCGTGGGACCGCGGCCGCGGGTACGGCGCCGAGGGCGAGCTGGTGGTCGGGCAGCTGATGGCCGACGACGCCGACGCGCTGCGCTCCCTGCTGAGCCTGCTGTCGACGTTCGCGTCGGTCACCCCGACCGTCCGGATCCGCACCAGCGGCGTGCCGCCGTGGCAGCACCTGCTGCGCGCGGCGCACCCGGAGACGGTCTCGTCGGCCCCCTACGCGCTGGCGGTGCTCGACCCGGCCGCCCTCGGTCTGCCGCGCGTGCACCCCGGCATCGACACCCGCCTCCCGTTCTCCGTCGACGGGCGCTCCTTCACCCTCGTGGTCGCCGACGGCTCCGGGCACGTCGAGCCCGCGGGCACGTCGGCGGGCGGCCGCACGTTCACGCGCGGTGGCCTGGCGCTGACGTTCGCCGGCGCGGCGACCTCGGCCACCCTGCGCTGACGCTCAGCGGAAGTCGCGCGACCGGTGCCGTCCGATCGCGGTCGCCGTCTCGGGGTAGAGGGTCTCGATCCGCTCGATCCGCTCCGCCCGCAGGTTCGTGGCGCCCTCGACGTTCTCGACGATCCCCCGCACGACCACGCCGGCCGCGTTCTGCAGCACCCGGCGGTGCTGCTCCCAGACGTCGGCGAACACCACCACGTTGAGCATCCCCGTCTCGTCCTCCAGGTTGAGGAACGTGACGCCCGACGCCGTGTACGGACGCTGCTTGTGGGTGATGAGCCCGGCCACCCGGATCCGCCGACCCGTGCCGAGCGACGCGCACTCCTGCACCGCGCGGACCTCCTCGCGCACCAGCAGGGGACGCAGGTGCACGAACGGGTGGTCGGTGGGCGAGATGCGCGTGGCCCACAGGTCGGCCGTGGTCAGCTCGACGTCGCTCATGCCCGGCAGCATCGGCGGCGGTGCCTGCACGGCCGTGCCCTCCAGCAGGTCGGGCGCGTCGGTGTAGCCCGCGTTCCACAGCGCCTGGCGTCTGCTGAGGCCGAACACGTCGAACGCCCCTGCCGTGGCCAGGGCCTCCATCTGCGCCACCGACAACCGCGTGCGGCGCACCACGTCGGCCATGTCGGTGAACGCACGCTCCGCCCGGGCCGCCACGACGCGCTCGGCGTCGGCCTGCCCGATGCCCTGCACCTCCGTGAGCCCCAGCCGCACCGCGTGGTGGCCGTCGCGCCGGTGCTCGGCCAGCCGGGCCTGCAGCACGTCGCGGTCCTGCGTGTCGTCGAAGTCGCCCGTCGGGGGCTGCTCACGGTGGGTGCAGGTGTCGAGCCCGGTCGGGGTCCCGGCCCCCTGGCCCGCGACGAGGAGCTCCAGGTCGGCGTGGACCTGGGAACGGGCGATGCAGGGTCGGCGGACCTCCACCCCGTGCCGGCGGGCGTCGGCGGTGAGCGACTGCGGGGAGTAGAAGCCCATCGGCTGCGAGCGCAGCAGCGCCGCCAGGAACGCCGCCGGGGCGTGCAGCTTCAGCCAGCTGCTCGCGTACACCAGCAGCCCGAAGCTGAGCGCGTGGCTCTCGGCGAACCCGAAGTTCGCGAACGCCTGGATCCGCTCGTAGATCCCGTCGGCGGTCTCCCCCGTGATGCCGTGGCGCTGCATGCCGGCGTACAGGGTCTCGCGCAGGCGCTCGATCCGCTCCGTCCCGCGCTTGGAGCCCATCGCCCGCCGCAGCAGGTCGGCGTCGTCACCCGTGCAGTCGCCCACCGTCATCGCGATCTGCATGAGCTGCTCCTGGAACAGCGGTACGCCCATCGTGCGCTCCAGCACCGGCTTCAGCAGCGGGTGGATGTGGTCGACCGGCTCCTTGCCCAGTCGGCGACGGATGTACGGGTGCACCGCCCCGCCCTGGATGGGGCCCGGGCGGATGAGGGCGATCTCGATGACGAGGTCGTAGTACGAGCGCGGCCGAAGACGCGGCAGGGTGCCGATCTGGGCCCGGCTCTCGACCTGGAACACGCCCACCGAGTCCGCCAGGCAGAGCATGTCGAAGACTCCGCGCTCCTCCTTCGGGATCGACGCGAGGTCCCACCGCTCCCCCGTGTGCTCGGCCAGCAGGTCGAACGTGTGCTGGATCGCCCCGAGCATCCCGAGGCCGAGCAGGTCGAACTTGACCAGCCCCATCCACGCGCAGTCGTCCTTGTCCCACTGCAGCACGGTGCGCTTGTCCATGCGGGCCCGCTCGATCGGCACCACCTCGCCCACCGGCCGCTCGGTGAGCACCATGCCACCGGAGTGGATGCCCAGGTGGCGAGGCGTCTTCAGCAGCTGCTCGGCGAGCTCGCGCACCAGCGGCGGCAGGGGGTGGTCCTCGGCCGTCTCGACGGCCCGCCACGACTCGATGCCCTTGCTCCACGCGTCCTGCTGACCCACCGAGTAGCCCAGCGCCTTGGCGACGTCGCGCACCGCCGACCGCGGCTGGTAGCTGATCACGTTGGCCACCTGCGCGGCGTTGCGCCGGCCGAACTGGTCGTAGACCCACTGGATGATCTCCTCCCGGCGGTCGGCGTCGAAGTCGACGTCGATGTCGGGCTCCTCGTCGCGGGTGGCGGCCAGGAAGCGCTCGAACGGCAGGTCGTAGAGCATCGAGTCGACCGCCGTGATGCGCAGCGCGTAGCAGACCGCGGAGTTCGCGGCCGAGCCGCGACCCTGGCACAGGATCCCGCGACGTCGGGCCTCGGCGACGATGTCGTGGACGATGAGGAAGTAGCCGCAGAAGCCCTTCGCCTCGATGACGGCCAGCTCCCGCTGCAGCCGTTCCTCGGCGCGGTCGCGGTCGTGCGCGTAGAGCTCGTCGGCACCCCGGCGCACCAGCTCGCGCAGGTACTCCATCGGCGTGTACC
>LULM01000135.1_pt1 | contig 26191 bp, 23 predicted proteins | sample 728151 | NCBI WGS metagenome assembly LULM01 (sample SAMN03860289, study PRJNA289734) | marine metagenome | biome: seawater column; feature: ocean; material: water; isolation source: Red Sea water column Station 149 - depth 200m | place: Saudi Arabia: Red Sea | collected 2011-10-15 | depth 200 m
AGAAGAACAAGCACTCGTCGATCTCCTCGCGCACGATGCGCTGGGGCGGCCTGACGATCCTGGTCTTCCTGGTCTGGCACCTGCTGAACTTCACCATCGTCAAGGTGAACCCCGCCGGCGGCGAGACCAACAACCCCTACCAGCTCATGGTCGACACCTTCGGCCTGTGGTGGATGACCCTGATCTACCTGGCCGCGATGGCAGCCCTCGCGCTGCACCTGCACCACGGCACCTTCAGCGCGATGCAGACCCTCGGCTGGACCGGCACGGCCGCGGCCCGCACGCGGGCGCGCACCGCCGGCTGGGTGCTGGCGGTCGTGATCGCGGGCGGCTTCTCGCTGGTCCCGATCTTCACGCTCCTCGGCGTCATCGACTGACGCGGCCCACGACTCACCGAACCGGAGAGACCGACACATGGCATCCACCGTCGACGTCAGCGGCAACACCGTCCTGACCACGCCGCCGAACCAGCAGTCCGACGACGCGCACGGCTACTACACGCTGGGCGAGAAGATCGCGGACACCAAGGCCCCGGCCGGTCCGATCAAGGACCGCTGGACCACCCACAAGATGAACAACCGGCTGGTCAACCCGGCCAACCGCCGCAAGCTTGCTACCAGGACTCCCCGCGCCGGGCGCACTCGATCGCCGCGCAGGGCGGCATCAACGCGGCGAAGAACTACAAGGAGGACGGCGACTCGACGTACCGCCTCTTCTACGACACCGTGAAGGGCGGCGACTACCGCTCGCGCGAGTCCAACGTCTACCGCCTCGCCGAGGTCTCGGCGAACATCATCGACCAGTGCGTCGCGCAGGGTGTCCCCTTCGCGCGTGAGTACGGCGGTCTGCTGGACAACCGCTCGTTCGGTGGTGTGCAGGTCTCCCGCACGTTCTACGCCCGTGGCCAGACCGGTCAGCAGCTGCTGATCGGCGCCTACCAGGCGATGGAGCGCCAGGTGGCGGCCGGCACGGTCACGCAGTACACCCGCCACGAGATGCTCGAGCTGATCATCGTCGACGGCAAGGCCCGCGGGATCATCGCCCGTGACATGGTCACCGGCGCGATCGAGACCCACCTCGCCGACGTCGTGGTGCTGGCCTCGGGCGGCTACGGCAATGTTTTCTTCCTCTCGACCAACGCGATGGGGTCCAACGTCACCGCCGCGTGGCGTGCGCACCGCAAGGGTGCCTACATGGCCAACCCCTGCTACACGCAGATCCATCCCACCTGCATCCCCGTCTCCGGCGACCACCAGTCGAAGCTGACGCTGATGTCGGAGTCGCTGCGCAACGACGGTCGCATCTGGGTGCCGAAGAAGGCCGAGGACTGCACCAAGGACCCGCGCGACATCCCCGAGGAGGACCGCGACTACTACCTGGAGCGGATCTACCCCTCCTTCGGCAACCTGGTCCCCCGCGACATCGCCTCCCGCCAGGCCAAGAACGTCTGCGACGAGGGTCGCGGCGTGGGCCCGATGGTCGGCGACTTCCGCCGCGGCGTCTACCTCGACTTCGCCGACGCGATCAAGCGTCTGGGCGAGGACGCGGTGCGCGAGAAGTACGACAACCTCTTCGACATGTACGAGCGGATCACGGGTGAGAACCCCTACGAGGTGCCGATGCGCATCTACCCCGCCGTGCACTACGTCATGGGTGGCCTGTGGGTCGACTACGACCTGCAGTCCAACATCGAGGGCCTCTTCGTCACCGGTGAGGCCAACTTCTCCGACCACGGCGCCAACCGCCTCGGTGCCTCGGCGCTGATGCAGGGCCTCGCCGACGGCTACTTCGTGCTGCCGACGACGATCGCCAACTACCTGGCCGCGGGTCCGTTCGAGCCGGTCGCCGAGGACCACCCGGCGGTCCTCGAGGCCCGTCAGGCCGTCGAGGAGCGCATCCAGAAGCTGCTGGCCGTCGACGGCAACCGCACGGTCGACAGCTACCACAAGGAGCTCGGCCACATCATGTGGGAGTACTGCGGCATGGAGCGGACCGAGGAGGGCCTGACGAAGGCCATCGGCCTGATCCGCGAGCTGCGCGACGACTTCTGGAAGAACGTGAAGGTCACCGGTGAGGCCGAGGAGCTGAACCAGACCCTGGAGCGGGCGGGCCGCGTCGTCGACTTCTTCGAGCTGGGCGAGCTGATGTGCATCGACGCGCTCAACCGCGAGGAGTCGTGCGGCGGTCACTTCCGCGCCGAGAGCCAGACCGAGGACGGCGAGGCGCTGCGCCACGACGACCGCTTCGCCTACGTGGCGGCGTGGGAGTTCGGCGGCGAGAAGCCGATCCTGCACAAGGAGCCGCTCGAGTACGAGTACGTCGAGATGAAGGCCCGGTCGTACAAGTGAACAGGAGCTGCAAGTGAAGATCACCGTCAACGTCTGGCGCCAGAAGAACGCCGACGCGAAGGGCGAGATGGTCGGGTACCACCTCGACGACGTCTCCGAGGACATGTCGTTCCTGGAGATGCTCGACGTGCTCAACGAGCAGCTCACGCTCGCCGGCGAGGAGCCGGTCGCGTTCGACCACGACTGCCGTGAGGGCATCTGCGGGTCGTGCGGCGTCGTCATCAACGGCATCGCGCACGGCCCCGAGGTCACGACGACCTGCCAGCTGCACATGCGCTCGTTCAAGGACGGCGACGTCATCGACATCGAGCCGTGGCGCGCGGGCGCGTTCCCGATCGTCAAGGACCTCGTCGTCGACCGCGGCGCGTTCGACCGCATCATCCAGTCCGGCGGCTACATCAGCGTCAACACCGGCTCGGCCCCGGAGGCCAACAACCTCCCGGTGCCGAAGGAGGACGCCGACCACGCGTTCGCGGCGGCGACCTGCATCGGCTGCGGTGCCTGCGTCGCGGCGTGCCCGAACGGCTCGGCGATGCTGTTCACGGCCGCCAAGGTGACCCACCTGGGCCTGCTGCCGCAGGGTCAGCCGGAGCGTGAGTCGCGCGTGGCCAGCATGGTCGCGCAGCACGACGCGGAGGGCTTCGGCTCCTGCACCAACATCGGCGAGTGCACGGCGGCCTGCCCCAAGGGCATCCCGCTCGACGTCATCTCGCGGCTCAACCGCGACCTGCTCGGGGCGCTGGCCGCCGGCCAGGCCTGACGCACCGTCCCTCGACCGCCCGTCACCTCCCCGGAGGTGGCGGGCGGTCGTGACGTCCGGGCCGGGCGGATGCGCTGTGCCCCTCGAGCGGTGACTTCTCCACCGATCGACTGGATGCCGCCGTGGGCGGTGGGTTCTCCACCATCCCAGCGCTGAGACGATGGAGGACCCACCGCTCGGGGGCTCTCAGTGGAGAACTCACCGCCCGACGCGCCGACGCGCCGTGCTCGAGCCCTCCATCGGTGGATCTGCAACCGCAGCGCCCGAAGCCGCGCGAATCGGTGGATCCTCAACCGCAGACCGCCTCCTGGGGTTGCTGACCCACCGGTTGAGGGCTCCGGCGTGCCCGGTCAACCCCATGCCCCCTGCCCCGTCGAGGCCCGCAGAAAGCAGGACCACGACCACCCACGCCGACGCAGCCCCGTCGCCGAGAGGGAGCGACCTGTCGCCCCGACAGCACGCGCACCCACCCGTGAATGGTTGCAGATTTGAATTAGCATGGTTAATGACCTAGGCTAAGGACATGCCCACCGACTCCCAGAACCTCGCGCTGGCGGTGGCCCGACTCAACCGCAGGCTCCGGCAGGAGCGGCACTCCGACCTGACCCCGACGCAGATGTCCGTGCTGGGCACGCTGCGCCAGCTGGGTCCGACGTCGCCGTCGTCGATCGCCGCCCGTGAGCGTGTGAGCGCCCCCAGCGTGACCCGCACCCTGAACTGCCTCGCCGAGGACGGTCTCGTCGAGCGCGCACCGCACCCGCAGGACGGCCGTCAGGTTGTCGTCAGCCTCTCCGACCTCGGCGAGAAGACGCTCGCGGAGGAGCGTCGGCGTCGCGACGCCTGGCTGCACCAGCGTCTCGCCGAGCTCGACCCCCGCGAGCGGGCCCTGCTGCGGGAGGCGTCGGCGATCCTGACCCGGATCACCGAGTCGTGAGCCCGACCTTCCGCGCGCTGCACGTCCGCAACTACCGCGTCTACGCCGCGGGAGCCCTCGTCTCCAACGTGGGCACCTGGATGCAGCGCGTCGCGCAGGACTGGCTCGTCCTCCAGCTGACCTCGAGCGGCACCGCCCTCGGCATCACGACCGGCCTGCAGTTCCTGCCTGCGCTCCTGCTGTCGCCGGTCGCCGGCGTGGTCGCCGACCGGTATCCCAAGCGGACCGTGCTGCGCTGCACGCAGGTGGCCATGGCCGTGCCCGCCGCGATCCTCGGCGTCCTCGCCGTCACGGGAGCCGCCCAGGCGTGGCACGTCTACGTGCTGGCGTTCGTGTTCGGCGTCGGCACCGCGTTCGACGCGCCCGCCCGCCAGTCGTTCGTCGTCGAGATGGTCGGACCCGACGACCTCTCCAACGCCGTCGGCCTCAACTCGGCGTCCTTCAACTCCGCCCGCATGATCGGTCCCGCGCTCGCGGGCCTGCTCATCGCCGCAGGCGGGTCGGGCGTCGAGGCGACGGGCTGGGTCATCCTGGCCAACGCCGTCAGCTACCTCGCCGTCATCGCCTCGCTGCAGCGCCTCGACCCCGCACGGCTCTCGCCCGCGCCCGTCATGGGCAGTCGCAAGGGCGCGGTGCGCGAGGGCGTCCGGTACGTCCGCGCCCGGCCCGACCTCGTGCTCGTCCTGTCCATCGTGTTCGCGGTCGGCACCTTCGGCCTGAACTTCCAGATGACCAGCGCCCTCATGGCGACCGACGTCTTCGACAAGGGCGCGGGGGAGTACGGCATCCTCGGCTCGGTCATGGCGATCGGCTCGCTGGCCGGCGCGCTCCTGGCCGCCCGGCGCGAACGGCCGCGACTGCGGTTCGTGGTGGGGGCGGCCATCGCGTTCGGCGTCGTCGAGATCGTCGCGGGGCTGATGCCCGACTACCTCACCTACGCGCTCGTGCTCCCGCTGCTCGGCCTCTGCGCGCTGACGATGATCACGGCGGCCAACGCCACCATCCAGCTCACGACCGAGCCGGTCATGCGCGGACGCGTCGCGGCGCTGTACCTCATGATCTTCATGGGCGGCACGCCGCTCGGCTCGCCGTTCATCGGCTGGGTGGGGGAGACGTTCGGTGCCCGCTGGACGCTGATCGGTGGTGGGTCGCTGTCGCTGCTCGGCGTGGCCGTCGCGCTGGCGTTCTACGCGCACGGACGCGAGATCCAGCGCCGCGACGTCGCCGAGCTGGTGGCTCGCCTACGCTCGCAGCATGGACGTCGAGCGCACCTTCACCCTGCCCCGGCCGGTCGAGGAGGTCTTCGCCTTCCTCAGCGACTTCGAGAACACCGAGCACTGGGACCCCGGCACGATCGAGACGACGCGCCTGTCGGGTGACGGCGGCATGGGCACCCGGTACGCGAACCGGTCGCGGTTCATGGGGCGCACCGTCACGCTCGAGTACGAGACGGTCGGCTTCGACCCGCCGGCCTTCTTCGCCTGCAAGGGCGTGAACGGACGCACGACCGCCACCGACGTCATGTCGTTCACCCCCGTCGACGACACCGCCACGCAGGTCCACTACCGGGCGCAGTTCGACTTCCCGTTCCCGCTGCACCAGCTCGCGCCGCTCGTGCTGCGCCGCCGGCTCGACGCGCTCGCCGACGAGACGGTCGAGTCGATCCGCCGCGCCCTGGCCTGACCCCTGCTCGGCCCCGACCCTTCCGGCGCGCCCTGTCGGCGCGCCGACCGCGACGACGACGGCCGCTCGGCGGACACGTCCCGCGGGACGTGCCGGGCGGGACTATCCTGGCCGAATGTCCGTCGAAGCCATCGCCCGCTCGATCGAGGTCGTCACGCCCGACCTGATCGAGCTGCGCCGCGACCTGCACGCCAGCCCCGAGCTGTCGTGGCACGAGGAGCGGACCACCGACGTGGTGGCCGGCTGGATGGACAAGCTGGGTCTCGTCCACGAGCGGTTCGAGGGCACCGGGCTGGTCGCCGAGGTCGGGCCCGAGGAGGGGCCGATCGTCGCGCTGCGCGCCGACCTCGACGCGCTGCCCGTCGACGACACGACGTCCGACCCCTGGCGCTCCACCGTGCCGGGCGTCGCCCACGCCTGCGGCCACGACGTCCACGTCTCGGCCCTGGTGGGTGCCGCGGTCGCGCTGCAGGAGCTGCACCAGGCGGGCGGTCTGCCCCGCCGCGTGCGGCTGATCTTCCAGCCGGCCGAGGAGGTCATGCCCGGTGGTGCCCTGCGGCTCCTGTCCGCCGGGGTGCTGCGTGGTGTCTCCCGCATCGTCGCGCTGCACTGCGACCCCTCGCTCGACGTCGGCCAGGTCGGCCTGCGCGAGGGCCCGATCACCGGCGCGTCCGACCGGATCCAGGTGACCCTCTCCGGTCGCGGCGGGCACACGTCGCGACCGCACCTCACCGAGGACCTCACCTACGCCCTCGCGAGCCTGGTCACCCAGCTGCCCGCGGTGCTCTCGCGCCGCTTCGACCCGCGGTCCGGCGCGAGCCTCGTCTGGGGCTCCGTGCGCGCCGGCAACGCGCCCAACGTCATCCCCTCCACGGGTGAGCTGAGCGGCACCCTGCGCATGCTCGACTCCGCCGCCTGGCACCAGGCGGAGCACCTCGTCCGCGGCCTCATCGCCGACATCATCGAGCCGTTCGGCGTCAGCGCCGACGTCACCTACGTGCGCGGCGTCCCGCCGGTCGTCAACGACTTCGGCGTCACCGAGGTCCTGCGACGGGCCGTCTCCGACGCCATCGGACCCGCCGCCGTCGCGACGACGAGCCAGAGCCTCGGCGGCGAGGACTTCGCCTGGTACGTCGAGGCGGTGCCGGGCGCCATGGGACGGCTCGGCACCCGCACGCCGGACGGCCCCACGTACGACCTCCACCAGGGCAACCTACGCATCGACGAGCGCGCGATCGCCGTCGGCGCGAAGGTCCTGGCCTGCTCGACGCTGCACTAGCGCGCCCCCGCCGACCTGGCAAGGTGACGATCCGGTTACGGCCCGGAGCAATCGCCCCGAGGCCCTCCCGCGGGACCCTGCGCGCGGTTAGGGTGCAGGCGTGCCGGGCTCGCCGGCGAAGTCTGAGGAGGAACATTGCGTCGTCTCACGAAGGTCACCGCCGTCGCCGGCGTGGCCGCGCTCGTGCTCGCTGGTGCGGGCTGCGCGAAGAAGAGCACCGACAGCGAGGACAGCAGCGCCAGCGGCAAGGACTGCGTCGCCAAGGTCGACACCAAGGTCGGCATGGCCTTCGACGTGGGCGGTCGCGGTGACCAGTCGTTCAACGACTCCGCCGCCAAGGGCCTCGACAAGGCCGAGTGCGAGCTGGGCTTCGAGGTGCAGACCGCCGAGGCGCAGGACGGCGAGGCCGAGTCGGCGCGCGAGGGCCGCCTCCAGCAGCTGGTCGACGCCGGGTACAACCCCGTCATCGCCGTGGGCTTCGCGTACTCCTCCGCGGTCGGCAAGATCGCCAAGGAGAACCCCGAGGTCAACTTCGCGATCGTCGACGACGCGGTCGAGGGCGACAACATCGCGAACCTGCTGTTCGCCGAGGAGCAGGGCTCCTTCCTCGTCGGCGCCGCCGCGGCGCTGAAGACCGAGTCCGACAACATCGGCTTCGTCGGTGGCGTCGAGACGCCGCTCATCAAGAAGTTCGAGGTCGGCTACGAGGCGGGCGCCAAGGCCGTCAACCCCGACATCGAGATCCAGAGCCGCTACCTGACGCAGCCGCCGGACTTCAGCGGCTTCGGCGACCCGGCGAAGGGCAAGACCGCCGCCGAGGGCATGTTCGACAAGGGTGCCGACATCGTCTACCACGCGGCCGGCGGCTCCGGCGCGGGTGTGTTCGAGGCCGCGAAGGACGCCGACGCCAAGGCGATCGGCGTCGACTCCGACCAGGCCCTCACGGCCGACCCGTCGGTGCGCGACGTCATCCTGACCTCGATGCTGAAGAACATCGACGTCGCCGTGTTCTCCTACCTGCAGGGTGTCGCCGACGGCAAGGTGCCGACCGGCCCGACCGTCTACGACCTCAAGGTCGACGGCGTCGGCTACTCCAAGACCGGTGGCCAGGTCGACGACATCGCCAGCAAGCTGGACGAGTACAAGAAGCAGATCGTGGACGGTTCCATCACCGTCCCCAGCGAGTGACGAGGATCCCTGCGATCCTGACGGCTTGACGCGGTCCGGCCCTGCGCGCGAGCGTGGGGCCGGACCGTGACCCGTTCGTCCGACCTGCTCGACCCCGCTGACACCCGCCCGGCCGACGGTCGGGCCCTCCGCAGAGGAGTGCTGCGTGACCACGTCCGTCCCCGACGGCACCACGAACCCCGAGACCGGCGACGTCGTCGTCCGGCTGCGGGGCATCGGCAAGACGTTCCCGGGCGTCATCGCCAACCACGACATCGACATCGACGTCCGCCGCGGCACCGTGCACGCCATCGTCGGCGAGAACGGTGCCGGCAAGTCGACGCTCATGAAGATCCTCTACGGCGTCCAGAAGCCGGACTCCGGGACGATCGAGATCCAGGGCCGTCCCGTCGACCTCGGCTCCCCGTCCGACGCGATCGCTGCGGGCGTGGGCATGGTCTTCCAGCACTTCATGCTGGCCGACAACTTCACGGTGCTCGAGAACGTCGTGCTGGGTGCCGAGAAGCTGCACGGCATCGGCGACGCGGCCCGCGCCGAGATCCGGCGCCTGTCCGAGGCGTACGGCCTCGACATCGATCCCGACGTGCTCGTCGAGGACCTCGGCGTCGGCGCCCGCCAGCGCATCGAGATCCTCAAGGTGCTCTACCGCGGGGCGTCGGTGATCATCCTCGACGAGCCGACGGCCGTGCTCGTCCCGCAGGAGGTCGACGAGCTCTTCGACAACCTGCGCGAGCTGAAGGCCGAGGGCCTCGCGGTCATCTTCATCTCCCACAAGCTCGACGAGGTGCTCTCGGTCGCCGACACGGTCACGGTGGTCCGACGCGGCACGACGGTCGACACCCGTCCCGCTGCCGGCGTCACCTCGCGCCAGCTGGCCGAGCTCATGGTCGGCTCGGAGCTCCCCAGCCCCTCCACCGAGGCCTCCACCGTCACCGAGCGCGTGACCCTGCACGTGGCCGACCTCGGACTGCCCGGCGAGAACCGGCCGCTGCTGGAGGGCATCTCCTTCGACATCCACGCCGGCGAGGTCCTGGGCATCGCCGGCGTCGAGGGCAACGGCCAGGCCGAGCTCGTCGAGGCGATCATGGGCATGCGTCCCGGTGCCACCGGCTCCGTGCGCCTGTCGGGCGCCGACCTCGCCGGGCTGTCGACGCGGCGGCGCCGCGAGGCCGGCATCGGGTACATCCCCGAGGACCGGCACCGCCACGCGCTGCTGCTCGACGCGCCGCTGTGGGAGAACCGCGTGCTGGGCCACCAGACCCGCGAGCCCAACGTCTCCGGCCCCTTCATCGACCGCAAGGGCGCCCGCTCCGACACCCAGCGCATCGTCGAGGAGTACGACGTCCGCACGCCCGGCATCGACGTGCTGGCCCGGGCGCTGTCGGGAGGCAACCAGCAGAAGCTCATCATCGGTCGCGAGATGACCGGCGAGCCGAGCCTGCTCGTCGCCGCCCACCCGACGCGCGGCGTCGACGTCGGCGCCCAGGCCGCCATCTGGGACCACATCAAGCGGGCCCGCCGCGACGGCCTGGCGGTGCTGCTCATCTCCGCCGACCTCGACGAGCTCATCGGCCTGTCCGACACCATCCGCGTGATCCTGCGCGGCCGTCTCGTCCCCGACGTGTTCGACCCGGCGACCGTGACCCCCCAGCAGCTCGGCTCGGCCATGACCGGCGCCGGCGACGACGCAGCAGGAGACGTCGCATGACCGACCAGCGACTCAAGCGCATCGGCCTCGCGGTCGCTGCGCCCGCGCTCGCCCTCGTGGCGGCCTTCCTCATCACGAGCCTCGTGCTCGTGGTGGCGGGCGACTCCGTGGGCGGGGTGTGGGGGCAGATCCTCAGCATCCCGGAGGCGCGCGGCCTGACGAACATCGTCAACAGCGCCACCGTCTACTACCTCTCGGGCGTCGCGGTGGCCATCGGCTTCCGGATGAACCTCTTCAACATCGGCGTCGACGGCCAGTACCGCGTCGCGTCGTTCGCCGCCGCGGTCGTGGCCGGCGAGGCGTGGCTGCCCGGCTGGCTCAACACCGCCGCCGCCATCCTGGCCGCGATGCTCGTGGGTGCCGCCTGGGCCGGCATCGCGGGCCTGCTGCGGGTCACGCGTGGCGTCTCGGAGGTGATCTCGACGATCATGCTCAACGCCATCGCGACGGCGCTCGTGGCCTTCCTGCTGCGCAAGGCCGCCGTGAACGACCCCGGCTCCAACATCACCGCGACGAAGGAGATCCCCGAGGGCAGCCGCATCCCCGGGTTCACGCTCTTCCCCGGGTCGCCGAACGAGGTGTACGGCTTCGTCTTCATCGCGATCGTCGTCGGCGTCGTGTACTGGCTCGTGATCAACAAGACCCGCTTCGGCTTCGACCTGCGGGCGACGGGCCTGTCGGAGACCGCGGCCGTGGCGTCCGGCATCGACGTGAAGAAGATGATCCTCGTCTCGATGCTGCTCTCCGGTGCCGCCGCCGGCCTGGTGGGCCTGCCCATCCTGTTCGGCGAGGCGTTCGCGTACGGCTCGACCTTCCAGTCCGGGCTGGGCTTCGCGGGCATCGCGATCGCGCTGCTCGGCCGCAACCACCCCGTCGGCATCGCGCTCGGCGCGCTGCTCTTCGCCTTCCTCGACGAGCAGTCGAACCCGCTGCAGATCCTGCAGGACGTCTCGCCCGACATCGTCAAGATCACGCAGGGCGTCATCGTGCTGACCGTCGTCATCGCCTACGAGGTGGTGCGTCGCTACGGCGTGCGCCTCGAGCAGCGCCAGGTCGCCGCCGCGCTCGACGCCCAACGACGCACCGGCGCCACCACGGAGGGAGCAGACCGATGAACGAGCGCCAGCGAGGGAAACACGAACACCTCATCGCGGCACCTCCGTACCGTGCTCTTCCCACGGAGGTGCGGCGATGAGCGAGCGCCAGCGAGTGATCCACGAACACCTCAGCGCGGCACCTCCGTACCGTGCTCTTCCCACGGAGGTGCGGCGATGAGCGTGGCCACCCCTCCCGTCGGCGGCGCGCCGACGGCCCCCGCGGGCCGCTCCCGCGTCTCGTTCGCCAAGGTGCTGCTCGGCCTGGCCGGGCTGCTCCTGCTCCTGGCGGTGCTGCGCGTCGTCACCGGCGCCGACGACCTCGCGTCGTCGGGCACCCTGCGCGCCACGCTGGTCGCCGCCGTGCCCATCGGCCTGGCCGGTCTGGGCGGTCTCTGGGCCGAGCGTGCGGGCGTCGTCAACATCGGCCTCGAGGGCATGATGATCCTCGGCACGTTCGGGGCCGGCTACTTCGGGTACTTCTACGGACCGTGGCAGGGCGTGCTCGGCGCGATCCTGCTGGGTGCCGCGGGCGGCCTGCTGCACGCGATCGCCACCGTCCTGTTCGGCGTCGACCACATCGTCTCCGGCGTCGCGATCAACATCATCTCCCTCGGCGCGGTCCAGTACCTGGCCGTCCTGGCGTTCACGGGCGTCCCCGGAGGTGGGCAGACGCAGTCGCCCCGCGTCGACGACCTGCCGGCGATCACGATCAGCGCGCTCGCCGACCCGCTCGGCGACCTCGAGGCGAAGAACTGGTTCCTCGTGTCCGACGCGGCCGCGCTCCTGCGTGCGCTCGTCTCGAACCTCAGCGTCCTGACGCTGATCTCGCTGGCCCTGTTCGCGCTCACCTGGTACGTCCTGTGGCGCACGCGGTTCGGCCTGCGCCTGCGGTCGGTCGGCGAGAGCCCGGCGGCCGCCGAGTCGCTCGGCATCGACGTGATCCGCTACAAGTTCGTCGCCGTCGTCACGTCCGGCGCCTTCGCCGGTCTGGCGGGCGGGTTCCTCGCACTGGTCGCCGCCAACGGGTTCCGTGACGGGCAGACCGGCGGACGCGGCTACATCGGCCTGGCCGCCATGATCTTCGGCAACTGGCGTCCCGGCGGGCTGCTGGCCGGTGCCGGCCTGTTCGGCTACACCGACACGCTGCGCCTGCGCGGTGGTGGCGACACGATCCACGGCCTGCTGCTGCTCGTGGCCGTCGGGCTCGTCGCCCTGGCGATCTGGCAGTGGCGTCAGCACGGCCGCCGCTCGGCGCTGGTCGCCGCGCTGCTGGGCGTCGTCGTGGCGCTCTGGTACTTCCTCACCAGCTCGGTGCCCGAGGACCTCACGGGCATGACGCCCTACCTGACCACGCTGCTGGTGCTCGCCCTGTTCTCGCAACGCCTGCGGATGCCGGCTGCGGACGGCAAGCCGTACCGCAAGGGGAGTGCGGGCTAGTGGCCGGCTCGTTCGGACTCGGCATCAGCACCGCCGACGACCCCGTCGACTGGGACGCGCTCACCCGGTACGCCACCGAGGTGATGCAGCGCGCGTACGCGCCGTACTCGAAGTACAAGGTCGGTGTGGCAGGGCTCGTCGACGACGGCCGCGTCGTGCTCGGCTGCAACGTCGAGAACGCGGCGTACGGCGTGGCGCTCTGCGCGGAGTGCGGCATGGTCTCGGCCCTGCACGCCACCGGCGGCGGGCGCCTGCGTGCCGTCGCGTGCGTCGACGGCCAGGGTCGTCCGCTCATGCCGTGCGGCCGCTGCCGTCAGCTCCTGTGGGAGAACGGCGGGCCGACCATGGAGCTGCTCACCGCCCGTGGCGTCGTCACGATGGACCAGGTGCTGCCCGACGCCTTCGACAGCAGCGACCTCGACGCCGCCGCCGACGGCAGCAGCGGCCCCGACGCCCCCGACCAGGAGAACCCCGCGTGAGCGCAGCGCTCGACCTGCCCACACCCGACCTGACCGACCCCGCGCTCCTCGACGACCCGTACCCGCTGCTGGCGCAGTGGCGGGCCGCCGGGCCGATGCTGCGCAGCGGCGAGGGACGCTGGGTGGCCACCACCCACTCGGCCGTCAGCGCCGTGCTGCGCAACCGCGCGCTCGGCCGGCTGTGGACCGATTGGGAGCCGGCCGAGCAGATGGAGCCCTTCAACACGCTGCACCGCAACCAGCTCATGGAGAACGAGCCGCCGGAGCACACGCGCATGCGGCGCCTGCTCGCCGGGGCGTTCGCACGCGGCCACGTCGAGCGGATGGCTCCGCGCATCGAGACCCTCGCCGACGCCATGCTCGATGACCTCGAGTCCGACCTGCGGGAGGGACGTCCCGTCGACCTGCTCGCCCGCTACGCGGAGCCGATGCCGGTGTTCGTCATCGCCGACCTCCTGGGCGTGCCGCGCGAGGACCACGTGCGTCTGCGGGACTGGTCGCAGGCCATCGTGCACATGTACGAGCAGGGCGTCGGTGACGACGTCCGCGCGGCAGCGGTGCAGGCCAGCAGCGAGTTCGCGGCGTACGTGCGCGACGTGGTCGCGTTGCGTCGGGCGGAGCCGGGGGAGGACCTCGTGAGCGACCTGATCGCCGAGCGCGAGGAGGGCGCCGGCACGCGGGCCGGCGGCTTCAGCGACGACGAGCTCGTGGCCACCGTCGTGCTGCTGCTGAACGCGGGCCACGAGGCGTCGGTGAACGTCTTCGGCAACGGCATGCACGCGCTGCTCTCGCACCCCGACCAGCAGGCCAGGGTGACGGGCGGCGAGGTCAGCGCGGCCACCGCGCTCGAGGAGCTCATCCGCTACGACGCCCCGCTGCAGATGTTCGAGCGCACCGCCACGAAGGACGTCGACGTCGCGGGCGTCACCGTGCGCGCGGGCGAGACCGTCGCCTGCCTCATGGGCTCGGCTAATCGCGACCCCGCCGCCTTCGAGGCGGCCGACACCTTCGACGTCGGCCGCGACCCGAATCCGCACGTCGGCTTCGGCATGGGTCTGCACTTCTGCCTGGGCGCACCGCTCGCCCGTGTGGAGCTGGAGATCACCGTGCGCCGGCTGCTCGACCGCTTCCCGACCATCGCGCTGCACGGCGCCGCTCCGCGTCGCCCCACGTGGGTGCTGCGCGGCTACGAGTCCCTCGAGGTGACCCTGTGACCACGCACGAACCGTTCGACGCGCCCGCGGTGATCGCCGCCAAGCGCGACCGCCACCGGCTCACCGACGCCCAGATCGACTGGGTCGTCGACGCCTACACGCGCGGCGTCGTCGCGCCGGAGCAGATGTCGGCGCTGGCCATGGCGATCCTGCTCAACGGCATGGACCGCGACGAGATCTCCCGCTGGACCGGCGCGATGATCGCGAGCGGCGAGCGGATGGACTTCTCCTCGCTGAGCCGGCCCACGGCCGACAAGCACTCCACGGGCGGTGTGGGCGACAAGATCACGCTGCCCCTCGCGCCCCTCGTCGCGGCCTGCGGCGTCGCGGTGCCGCAGCTGTCGGGTCGCGGGCTCGGGCACACGGGCGGGACGCTCGACAAGCTCGAGTCGATCCCCGGCTGGCGCGCGGCCCTCAGCAACGAGGAGATGCTCGCCCAGCTCGACGACGTCGGCGCCGTGATCTGCGCGGCCGGGTCGGGCCTCGCGCCCGCCGACAAGAAGCTCTACGCCCTGCGCGACGTGACGGGCACCGTCGAGGCGATCCCCCTGATCGCCAGCTCGATCATGAGCAAGAAGATCGCGGAGGGCACCGGCGCCCTCGTGCTGGACGTGAAGGTCGGTTCCGGCGCGTTCATGAAGGACGAGGCGCGGGCCCGCGAGCTGGCCGAGACCATGGTGGCCCTCGGCAAGGACGCCGGCGTCACCACCGTCGCCCTGCTCACCGACATGTCCACCCCCCTCGGCCTGACCGCCGGCAACGCCCTCGAGGTGCGCGAGTCGGTCGAGGTGCTGGCCGGCGGCGGACCGTCGGACGTCGTCGACCTGACGCTGGCGCTCGCCCGCGAGATGCTCGCCGCGGCCGGTCGGGGCGACGTCGACCCCGCCGACGCGCTGGCCGACGGTCGCGCGATGGACGCCTGGCGGCGGATGATCACCGCGCAGGACGGCGACCCGGACGCCCCGCTGCCGACCGCCCGCGAGACGCACGTCGTGACGGCGCAGGCCGACGGCGTGCTCACGTCGCTGGACGCCTTCGCCGTCGGCATCGCCGCCTGGCGCCTCGGTGCCGGGCGTTCGCGCCCCGGCGAGGACGTGCAGGCGGGCGCAGGCGTCGAGCTGCACGCGAAGCCGGGCGACGAGGTGCGCGCCGGCGCCCCGCTGATGACGCTGCACACCGACACGCCGGAGCGGTTCGAGCGCGCGCTGGAGGCTCTCGACGGCGCGGCAGAGGTCGGCTCGGGTCCGTTCGTCCCGCGCGACGTCGTGCTGGGTCGCGTCGAGTGACGATGGCCTAGGGTCGAGGGCATGCGTGTGCTGAACGACCGGCAGGAGGTCGCCGAGTCGGTGGGGACCGAGCTCGGTGTGAGCGAGTGGGTGCAGGTGTCCCAGGAGCGGATCGACCTGTTCGCCGACGCGACCGGTGACCGCCAGTGGATCCACGTCGATCCCGAGCGCGCGGCGGAGGGACCCTTCGGCGCGACCATCGCGCACGGCTACCTCACCCTGTCGATGCTCCCGTTCCTCGGCGCGCAGGTGTACGCGTTCGCGGGCGACGTCGCCCGGGTCAACTACGGCCTCAACAAGGTGCGGTTCATGACGCCGGTGACCGTCGGCTCGAAGATCCGCAACCGCGTGAGCGTCGTCGACGTGCACGACACCGACCGCGGCCAGCAGGTCACTCTGCGCCACCAGATCGAGATCAAGGGTCAGGACAAGCCCGCCTGCGTCGCCGAGACCGTCACCGTCCTCATCGAGGCGGGCAGCCAGTCCGGCTGAGCAGCGCCTGCGGGGGTCTCGGCCCGCTGGTGCACTGCGCGGTTCATCTCGTCCTGCTGGTGCGCTGTCGTAGGGGGCCTGCCGTTGCTGCTGCGCAGCCTGCGATCGCCCTGTCATTGCTCGTGCGCTGCCTCGGCTCGCGCTGGGTGCGGTCTCCGAAAGGGCCTCGACCGGGCGGCTGGCGGGCCGGTGGTCTGGGTTCTCGGGCGGTGGCTTGCGGTGGACGCACGATTCTGCACTCACGCGAGTCAGGTCGAACTTTTCTGCGTTCACGACGGGATCCCGTAGCAAACGCAGAATCCTTCGAGTTCCAGCGCACGAACGCAGATTCTTGCGTCCCACGCGGGCCGCACCCCGAAAACCCAGCCCAGCTCGACGAGACCCCCTGCGGCAGCGCACCAGCAACCCCAGACCCCCTACGCCCCCGCCGGCCCCCGCGTTGTGTGGAGGTACTGACGAAAGCCCGACGAGAGATCGTCGTCAACCGCACACACCGTGGGTCACGCGGTCAGTACGCCGACCCACCCGCAAGCGAAGGCGCGGAGGCGGGCGGTGCCGGGGACGGCGGTGAAGTCGGGCTCGCGACGGGGGGAGTGGACGCGCTTCACCGTGTCGGCGGCCGCACGCTCCAGGGCGACGCGCTGGTCGGCAGGCACGCCGGTGAGGTCGAGGCCGTTGACGTCGCCGTGGCTGGCGAGCCACGGCATGATCTCGGCCTGGTCGCCGGTGAGCAGGTTGACGACGCCCGCGGGCACGTCGCTCGTCGCCAGCACCTCCGCGAACGTCACCGCGACCGTCGGGTCGGCCTGCGACGCGACGACGACCGCGGTGTTGCCGCCGGCCAGCACGGGCAGCACGGCGCTCACCAGGGGCAGCAGCGGCGACGCCGACGACGCGGCCACCGCGACGACGCCCGTGGGCTCCGGCGCGGAGTAGCTGAAGTAGGGGCCCGACACAGCGTTCGCGCCACCGAAGACGGCCGACAGCTTGTCGGTCCAGCCGGCGTAGTGCACGACCCGGTCCACCGCCGCGTCGACCTCGGCGCGCGCCTCGGCCGGCTTCACGCCCCGGCTCTGCACGATGAGGTCGGCCAGCTCGGCCCGACGGGCCTCCAGCATCTCCGCCACGCGGTACAGGACCTGCCCGCGGTTGTAGGGGGTGGCGCCGGCCCACTTCGCCAGGCCCGACCGGGCGGCGACGACGGCGTTGCGGGCGTCCTTGCGGGAGGCGAGCGCGGCGTTGGCCATGAGCGAACCCTTCGTGTCGTGCACCTGGTAGGTACGACCGGACTCCGAGCGCGGGAAGGCGCCGCCGAGGTAGAGCTTGTAGGTCTTCGCGACCGTCAGACGTGCCATCAGAGCGCTCCCTCGTCGTCGGTGTCGAGGTAGGCGGCCATGCCGGCCGTCCCGCCCTCGCGGCCGAAGCCGGACTCGCCGTAGCCGCCGAAGGAGGCGGTCGGGTCGAACTTGTTGAACGTGTTGTCCCAGACGACACCGGCCTTGAGGCCGGCGGCCATGCCCATCGCGCGCGACCCCTTCTCTGTCCACACGCCGGCCGACAGGCCGTAGGGGGTGTTGTTGGCCTTCGCGAGCGCCTCCTCGGGCGTCCGGAAGGTCAGGGTGGTCAGCACGGGGCCGAAGATCTCCTCGCGGGCCACCCGCATCGACGCGGTCGCGTCGGTGAACACGGTCGGGGCGACGAACCAGCCGCGCTCCGGCAGGGCGCAGCTGCTGGTCCAGACGCCGGCGCCCTCCTCGGCCCCGACCTCGACCAGGCCGGTGACCTTGTCATACTGCATCTGGCTGTTCAGGGCGCCGACGTCGGTGTTCTTGTCGAGCGGCTCGCCCACGCGCAGCGTCTCCACGCGCCGCTTCAGCTTCTCGAGGAACTCCTCGGCGACCGACTCCTGCACGAGCAGGCGCGAGCCGGCGCAGCAGACCTGGCCCTGGTTGAAGAAGATGCCCGACACGATGCCCTCGACGGCCTGGTCGATCGCCGCGTCGGCGAACACGATGTTCGCGCCCTTGCCCCCCAGCTCGAGGGTCAGCTTCTTGCCGGTGCCGGCGAGCTCGGACTGGATGCGCTTGCCCACGGGCGTGGAGCCCGTGAACGCGACCTTGTCGACGCCGGCGTGGTTGACGATGGCGGAACCGACGTCGCCGGCCCCCGGGAGGATGTTGACGACACCGGGCGGCAGGTCGGCGTCGGCGAGGATCTCGGCCAGGATCAGCGCGGTGACCGGCGTGGTCTCCGCGGGCTTGAGCACGACGGTGTTGCCGGCGGCCAGCGCCGGTGCGATCTTCCACGCGGCCATGAGCAGCGGGAAGTTCCACGGGATGACCTGCCCGGCCACGCCGAGCGGGCGCGGCGCGGGACCGAGGCCCAGGTGGCCGAGCTTGTCGGCCCAGCCGGCGTGGTGGAAGAAGTGCTGCGCCGCGGTGGGCACGTCGAAGTCGCGGGTCTCGCGGATCGGCTTGCCGTTGTCGAGGGTCTCGGCGACGGCCAGCTCGCGGGAGCGCTCCGCGATCGCGCGGGCGATGCGGAACAGGTACTTGCCGCGCTCGGCGCCGCCCATGCGCGACCACGGGCCGTCGTAGGCGCGGCGGGCTGCGGCGACCGCCCGGTCGACGTCGGCCGCGGACGCGGTGCTGACGGTGGTGAGGGTCTCGCCGGCCGCCGGGTTGACGGAGGTCAGGTCGTCGCCGCCGCCGTCGACGAACGCGCCGTCGAGGAAGAGCTGGTACCGCGGCTTGATCGCGGCGATCGCCGCCGACTCCAGGGCCGGTGCGTAGGTGAGGTCCATGGGTGGGTCCTTCGGTGGTGTCGGTCGACGGGGTCAGTCGACGCTGACGTAGCGGGGGCCGCTGTAGTGGCCCTGGGTCTGGGTACGACGCTGCAGCAGAAGGTCGTTGACGACGCCCGAGGCGCCGAAGCGGAACCAGTGCGGGTCGAGCCACTGCGGCCCGGCGACCTCGTGCACGGCGACGAGGTAGGCGATGGCGTCCTTCGTGGTGCGGATGCCGCCGGCGGGCTTCACCGCACGCTGCACGCCGGTGAGGTCGAAGAGGTCTCGCACGGCCTGCAGCATCACGTGGGTGACGGGCAGCGTGGCGGCCGGCGCGATCTTCCCGGTGGAGGTCTTGATGAAGTCGCCACCGGCCAGCAGCGCGAGCCACGACGCGCGGCGCACGTGGTCGTAGGTGGCGAGCTCGCCGGTCTCGAGGATCACCTTGAGCCGGGCGTCCCCGCAGGCCGCCTTCACGGCCTCGACCTGTCCGAACACGGTGGAGTAGTCGCCGGCGAGGAACGCGCCGCGGTCGATCACCATGTCGATCTCGTCGGCACCGGCCTCGACGGCGAGGCGGGTGTCGGCGAGCTTGACCTCGAGCGACGAGCGACCAGCGGGGAACGCCGTGGCCACCGACGCGACCTTGACGCCCGTGCCGGCGGTTGCGCACCTTGCCGGGGGTGTCGGCGCCCTCGAGCGTCGTCAGGTCGACCATCGAGATGGCCAGGTCGATGAGGGCGCGCTTGGTGTCCTTCTTGATCGAGCGGGTCGCGAGCTGGGCCGCGCGGGCCTCGACGCCGACGGGGTCGACGGCCGGCAGCCCCTCGAGGAAGGCGCGGAGCGCGGTGTTGTCGGTGCCGCCGAGGCCCACGGCGGCACGGATCGCGGCAGTGTCGGCTGCGGCGTCGGCAACGGGGGCGGTGACGGGGGACGACGGAGTCATGGATGTCCTTCGGACGGTGGAGCGGGTGGAACGGTGGGTCGTGGTGCTGGCGAAGCAGCAGGGCGGCGGGGCCGCGTCGGTGCCGACGCGGACCCGCCGCCCCGGGTCAGCCGGTCAGCTGATGCCCTTGCAGGTGTCGGTGTCGCCCTCGTCGGTGAGGAACTCACAGAAGTCTGCCACCTGGTCCTTGGTGACGAGTCGGCCCTGCAGGACGGTGTTCTTCTCGACCTTCTCGCCGTCGGCGACCTTGAGGCTGATGCCGAGCACCTCCTTGCCGAGCACGAACGGCGACTCGGCGTGCGTGGAGTACATGGTGCCCGCCTCGATCGCCTTCAGGGCGTCGCCGATGCCGTCGTTGCCGACGACCTTGACCTGGCCCGCGAGGTTGCGTGCCTTGAGTGCCGCGACGACGCCGAGCGCCATCTCGTCGTTGGCGGCGTAGACGCCGTCGATGTCGCTGTTGCCCTGCAGGACGTTGGTCATGACGTCGAGCGCCTTGCCGCGGTCGAAGTCGGCGGCCTGCTGGGCGACGACCTCGATGTCCGGGTAGGCCTTGATGCCCTCGTTGAAGCCCTTGCTGCGGTCCTGCGCGACGTTCGTGCCGAGGATGCCCTGGATCTCGACGACCTTGCCCTTCTCACCGATCGACTCGGCGAGCGACTTCGCGGCCTCCTTGCCGGCCTGGACGGCGTCGTAGCCGATGAAGCTGGCGAGCTCGCCGCTGTCGGGCGCGCGGTCGAAGGCGACGACGGGGACGTCGGCCTTGTTGGCCGCCTCGGTCATCGTGCCGCCGGACTCGCTGCCGACGGGGTCGATGATGAGCACCGACGGCTTCTTGGTCAGGGCGGTCGTCGTCGCGTTGAGCGCCGTCTGGTCGCTGTTGTTCGCGTTCTGCACGTCGAGGTCGACACCGGAGTCCTGCGCGGCCTCCTTGGCGCCGTCGACGACGGAGACGAAGAACGGATTGTTGAGGGTGCTGATGACGAGGGTGGCCTTGACGTCCTTCTCGCCGCCGGCGTCGCCGCCGCGTCCGCAGGCGCCGAGCGTCGTGGTCATCGCCAGGGCCGCGGTGAGGGCGGCCGTCTTCTTCCAGGTGTTCACGGGGTTCCTCCAGTGGTGGTGGGTGAGGCGGTGTCCGCGTCGGCGCCCGAGCCAGGCCGTCGAGGACGGACCAGGCGCGTCAGCGCCCGGACACGATCGGAGTTGCGATCCAGGAAGATCGCCACGAGGATCACGAGACCCTTGACGACGCCCTGCAGGAACGGCGAGACGTCGAGCAGGTTGAGGCCGTTGTCGATCACGCCGAGCAGCAGCGCGCCGATGAGGGTGCCCGCGAGGGCGCCGCGGCCTCCCGCGAGGCTGGTGCCGCCGATGATGACGGCGGCGATGGCGGCGAGCTCCAGGCCGGTGCCGGCCGTGGGCTGGGCGGTGCCGAGGCGTGCGGCCAGGATGAACCCGGCGGTCGAGGCCAGGAGGCCGCTGATGACGAACGCGAGGATCTTCACGCGGTGCACCTCGATGCCGGCCAGGCGCGCGGCGTCCTCGTTGTCGCCGACGGCGTAGACGTGGCGGCCGTAGCGCGACCTCGCCAGGACGAGGCCGAAGACGACGAACGCCGCGAGCATGATCCACACCGGGTTCGGCACGCCCAGCGGGCTCGCCTGGCCGATCGCGAGGAACGTGTCGTCGTCGATCGAGACCGGGTTGCCCTGGCTCAGCTGCAGGGTGAGGCCCGAGAGCACCGACATCATCGCGAGCGTCGCGATGAACGACGGCATGCGCAGCTTCGTCACCAGCAGGCCGTTGACGAGGCCGGCGAGCGCGCCCACGCCCCAGCCGGCGAGCAGGCCGACGACGAGCGGCTGGTCCTGCAGCGTGAAGGCGGTGACGATGCTCGAGATGCCGAGGATCGCGCCGACCGACAGGTCGATCTCGGCCAGGATGATGACGTACGTCTGCCCGGCCGCGAGCAACGCGGTGACCGACGCGGCGAGCAGGACGTTCAGCAGGTTGTCCCCGGTCAGGAACAGCGGCGTGGCGATGAACAGCACGAGGCCGACGAAGAGCAGCATCCACACCGCTCGCAGCTCGCGGTTCAGGGACGTCAGCCCGGTGATGATCGGCTTCATGCGGCACTCTCCAATGCGTGCTCGAGCAGCTTCTGCTCGGTGAGGTCGTCGTCGGTGAGCTCGGCCACGACGTGGCCCTGGCGCATCACCAGGAGCCGGTCGGACATGGCGACCAGCTCGGGGAGGTCGGAGGAGACGATCACGACGGCGACGCCGGCGGCGGCCTGCTCGTTGATGATCCGGTAGATCTCGGCCTTGGCGCCGACGTCGACGCCGCGGGTCGGCTCCTCCATCATCAGCACCTTGGGGTGGGTCAGGACCCAGCCGCCGAAGAGCGCCTTCTGCTGGTTGCCGCCGGACAGGCTGCCGACCGGCGCCGAGGGCGAGGCCGTGCGGATCGAGAGCTGCTCGATGATCCGGCTCGTCTCGGCGCGCTCGCGACCGCGGTGCACGTAGGGCCCGGTGCTGTAGCGCGACAGGCTGGCCATCGAGATGTTGTCCGACACCGACTGCTGCAGGCACAGGCCCTCGGCCTGGCGGTCCGGCGGCACGTAGCCGATCCCGGCGTCGATGGCCGCCTGCGGCGCCGACGGGCGGTACGTGGTGCCGTCCACGGCCACCGAGGCCGCCGTGGTCGGCACCAGCCCGAACAGGGCGCGCAGGACGCTGCCCTTGCCGCAGCCGAACACGCCACCGATGCCGACCACCTCGCCGGCGCGGACGTCGAACGAGACGTCGGCGAAGTCCGGTCCGGCGAGCCCGCGCACCGCGAGGACGACGTCGTCGCGGGTGTGGGTCTCCTTGGGGTAGAAGTCCTCGATGGTGCGTCCGACCATGGCCGTCACGACCTCGCGCTCGTCGAGCTCGGCGGTGGGGCGCTCGAGCGCGACGGAGCCGTTGCGCAGCACGACCACGCGCTGGGAGAGCCGGAAGACCTCCTCGAGCCGGTGGCTGATGTAGACGATCGCCACGCCCGACGCGCGCAGCCGCTCGATCTGCTCGAAGAGCCGTTCGGACTCCTGCTCGTCGAGCGCCGCGGTGGGCTCGTCGAGGATGAGCAGCCGCGCGTCGTGCCCGGCGGTCTTGGCCATCTCGAGCATCTGCATCTGCGCGACCGAGAGCCGGTGGACCGGGGTGGCGGGGTCGACGTCGAGCCCGATCAGGTCGAGCAGCTCGCGGGCCTTGGCGCGCATGCGGCGCTTGCTGACGAGGACGCGACCGAACTCGGCCTGCTCGTCGAGCGTGAAGAGGTTCTCGGCGACCGTCAGGTTCGGGAAGATGTTCTGCCGGAACTCCTGGTAGATCACCTGGATGCCGTGGCCCATCGCGTCCTGCGGGCCGGTGAAGGCGACCTCCTGGCCGTCGATGACGATGCGGCCGGCGTCGGGACGGTACGCGCCGGAGACGATGCGGGTCAGCGTCGACTTGCCGGCGCCGTTCTCGCCGACGAGCGCGAGGACCTCGCCGCCCTCGACCGTCAGGTCGATGCCGCGCAGCACCTCGGTCTCGCCGAAGCTCTTGTGGATGTCGTGCAGCTCGATGCGCATGACGGCCTCAGTACGCCACGCCGGCGTGCAGCACGACGTTGGCGTACGGGGTGAACTCGCCGGAGCGCACCGCCGCCCGCGCACCGTGGCTGAGCGCCTTCAGCTCGACGTGCGGGACGAGCGTGATCGGCACGTCGAGCGCGGCGAAGCGCTCCTCCAGGGCGGCGAGCATGTCGGGAGAGTGCTCGCGGATCTCCTCGGAGATCGTGGCGCCCTCGACGACCAGCTCGTCGAGCACGGTGTCGAGCACGTCGAGGAACGCGGGCAGCCCGGGGCGGACCGCGAGGTCGACGCGCTCGACGCCGAGCGGGATCGGCAGTCCGGCGTCGGTGACGACGACGAGGTCGGTGTGCCCGGTCTCGGAGACGACCCGCGACAGCTGGCCGTTCAGGGTGGCGGTGTTCTTGCGCATGGGTGGTTCAGCTCCCGGTGGTGGCGGTGGGGGTGGAGGTTCCGGCAGCGCGGACGGCGAGGAAGGCGTCGACGTCCGCGCCAGACGGCAGGCTCGGCGACGCGCCCCGTCGGGTGACGGCCAGCGCGCCGGCGGCCATGGCCCGGGGGAGGGCGGCGTCGAGGGTGAGCCCTGACGCGAGGCCCGCGCCGAGGTAGCCGGCGAACGCGTCGCCCGCGGCCGTCGTGTCGACGGCCTCGACGGCGGGGGCCGCGAAGTGTCGGGCGCCGTCGGCGTCGACGACCACCACGCCCTTGGCGGCGAGGGTGACGACGGCGTGCGCGACGCCGCGCTCGACGAACCAGCGCCCGGCCTGCTCGGCGGAGGCGACGTCGACCACCGGGATGCCGGTGAGGGTCGTGGCCTCGGTCTCGTTGGGCGTGACGACGTCGAGCTCGGCCCACACGGCGTCGTCGAGAGGGGCGGCGGGTGCCGGGTCGAGGATCGCGACCATGCCGGCGGCACGCGCCGCGCGGGTGGCCCGGACCATGACGTCCACGGGGGTCTCGAGCTGCGTGAGCAGCACGGACGCACGGCCCACCGCGCCGGCCACGCCGGCGTCGACGTCGGCGAGCCCGAGGTGGTCGTTGGCGAGCGGGACCATGACGATGTCGTTCTCGCCCGACGCGTCCACGCGGATGTGGGCCACACCGGTCGGGCCGTCGACCGTGCGCACGGAGGTCACGTCGACGCCGGAGGCGGCGAGCCCGCCGCGCGTGAGCTCGGCGAAGGCGTCGGTGCCGACGCAGCCGACCATCTGGGTGTCCGCGCCCGCGAGCGCGGCCGCGACGGCCTGGTTCGCGCCCTTGCCGCCGAGGACGAGGGTGAGGTCGTCGCCCAGGATCGTCTCGCCCGGGCGGGGCAGACGCTGGGAGAAGGTCGTGACGTCGGCGGTGATGCTGCCGATAACCAGGACGCCGGAGGGGGTGGTCATGCGGGGCTGCCTTTCGGGACGGGCCCCGTCGACCCGCGGACGACCAGCTCGACCGGGAGGGTGACGTGGGCGGTGGGGGCGTGCTCGTCGGCGTGCAGGCGCTCGACGAGCAGGCGGGCGATGGCGTCGACCGGCGGCGTGCGCAGCAGCACCGGCCGGCAGCGCGAGCGGATCGTGACGATCACGTCCTCCGTGGCGGGCGCGCAGAGCATCCACACGGTGAACGGCGACGGCTCCTCCACCGCCTTGAGGAGGGCGTTGGCGGCCTGCTCGGTGAGCCGGTCGGCGTCCTCGACGACCAGCACCTGCCAGCGCCCGAGGGCCGGGCTGAGCGCGGACTTGCGGACGTACTCGCGGGCGACGTCGGTGCCGATCGAGAGACCGTCGGTACGGATGAGCGTGATGTCGGGGTGGCTGCCCGCCGCCGCCGTGGTGCAGGAGCGGCACTCGCCGCAGCCGCCGCGCTCGCACTGCAGCGCCGCAGCGAACGCCTTCGCCGCGTTCGAGCGTCCTGATCCGGGCGGGCCCGTGAACAGCCAGGCGTGGGTCATCGAGCGACCGTCGCCACCGGCCGAGCGGACCGCGGCCGACAGCGTGTCGACGACCGGGGACTGCCCGACCAGCTCGTCCCAGACGCTGGTCACCGCGCCTGCACCAGCCACGGCTCGACCGCGGCGCGCACGGCGGCGTGGACGACGTCGGGCGACTGGTCGGCGTCGACGACGAGGTAGTGGGCTGGGTCGGCGGCGGCCAGCTCCAGGAAGTGGCTGCGGACCCGCTGGTGGAAATCGAGCGGCTCGGCCTCGATGCGGTCGGGCTCCCCCGCCCGCGCGAGCCCGACGACGGGGTCGAGGTCGAGCACGACGGTCAGGTGCGGACGAAGGCCGGCCGTCGCCCACCGCGCCACGTGCTCCAGCTCGGCGGCGTCGAGGGCACGTCCGGCACCCTGGTACGCCAGCGTCGAGTCGACGTAGCGGTCGGTGACGACCACCTCGCCCCGCGCCAGCGCCGGGAGCACGACGGCGTCGACGTGCTCGGCCTTGTCGGCGGCGTAGACCAGCGCCTCCGTGCGCGGCGACAGGTGCCCCGTGGCGGGATCGAGCACGATGCCCCGCAACCGCGCCCCCACCTCCGTGCCACCCGGCTCGCGCGTGAGCAGCACCTCGTGACCGGCGGCGCCGAGCCAGTCGGCGAGGAGCCGCGCCTGCGTCGACTTCCCGCCCCCCTCACCGCCCTCCAGCGCGACGAAGACGCCCGAGTCGGTGTAGCGCGGCTGCATGGGGCCGATCCTAGGGGGCGGGTACGACGGGGTGGGGTGCTGGTTGCGGTCGTCGTGACCTTGCTGCTGCGCTGGCTGCGGTCGTCGTGTGGTTGCCGCTGCGCAGGCGCAGGGGCTTCTTCTTGCCGCTGCGCTGCCGCGGGGAGTCTGACCTTGCTGGTGCGCTGCCTCGGCCGGCGCTGTGTCTGGTCTCCGAAAGGGCCTCGACCGGCAGCGGGCCTGAGGGTGGTCTGGGTCTCGGGGTCTGGCTTCGGCCTGTGGGTGACGCACGATTC
>LULM01000047.1_pt1 | contig 25647 bp, 43 predicted proteins | sample 728151 | NCBI WGS metagenome assembly LULM01 (sample SAMN03860289, study PRJNA289734) | marine metagenome | biome: seawater column; feature: ocean; material: water; isolation source: Red Sea water column Station 149 - depth 200m | place: Saudi Arabia: Red Sea | collected 2011-10-15 | depth 200 m
CCTCATTGTCTAATTTTATTTTCGCAAAAGCATCTGGATGGCGAATCATGAGTTCATTAATTAAAAATTTTCCAATACCCTTTTTTTGGTGATCAGGATGAGTAGCTACTCGAATGTCTTTATCTATACTTCCTACCCAACCAACAGGAGTGTGATCTTCTAGACATATATAATAATTGTCAGAATGTTTTTCCATATATTTATAATGAGATTTTTTGTCTATGGTGTTTTGACATATAAAGCCTTCTCGTAGACCATTTCTAAGGTCTAGTACAAAATCCCAATATTGTTTATCACATTTAACAAATTCTAACCCCATGAGTCTTCTTGTCTTATAATAGAGTTTTGTTCACCATCCCAGTAACAACGCAGATACACTCTTGTGCCTCTCCACCCTTCCAATCCCAATAAAGGTGCAAGCGCCGATCCAATATCTATGTATTGATTATTATCAAACTCTTTATACAATTCGTATATTAAAAAATTACTTAGCGTTGCAGCTGAAAATAAAAATATATGATCTGTAATATTATTGGTTCTAACATAATCTTTGATTACATCAATCAAAGGGTAGTCATTAACCATGCAATTTGAACCTATACCAAAAACCTGTTTAACTTCAAATGGTAGTCTATCAAGCGTTGCATTTTCATTACATACTAAAACTATTTTTTTATCTTTAAAAAGAGGAACCATTTCTTCAACAAATCTGCTGTAGTTACCATTGATTAACACATTTGCAAATGTAAGATGTTCGTGATCGTCTTCCCCATAGAGACTAATACAATAGTCGAATTCATTTTTACTACCCCACTCGTTTACACCAGCAATACCCTTAAAATAATTCTTTTTACGAAATTTATAAGCCTCTATTAGCTTGTCTCTAAAAAAAGAGTGTTGTTCAGGATCAAATTCCTTTCTTTCCTCTTCCATATAGGGAATTGGAGCTTTAACTCGCCTATCTCCGTAGATATCTTCTTGTATAAAATAGTCTTTAGCAAGAACTACTTTCTTATTTTTCATAACAGTCCGTTCACCATCTGAGAACCTAGCCAAGGCAAATGGTTCTTTAGATTTAATCATAGTAAGAAATTTAATAAATTCGTCTCTATATATTTTCATATCTATCTCACATAAAGCATGTCTCGAAAAATTAACATGTTCTTCCATAGAATTTCATTGCGGATTTCAAAAGCTCCAGTTATATTTAATGTATCTGCTCCCCAAGGAAACTTAAGATAGGAATTTAACTCTTCGCTAGATGTTATTCCTGCTATATAAGCAGGATTGCAAGCAGCCCTTTCCTTAAGTTCTACTCGTTTATTTGAGAAGTCTATAGCTACAAGATGATCCTCATAGTCATACAGTTCAAATAGAGCCGAAGGCGCATTCTTATAATTATAATTAGAGGAAGTAAAAAGTTTGTTACCATTAGATATTAGTTCTTGTATATCAATCTTATTTGGATGAGAATCTATAGTTCTTTCGGAATCATATATATCTTCCCATATAGAAATCGAATAATCATTATTATCCGAACAATCCCAGCCCATTTGTTCTCCATATCCAAGAACATTAATGGGTAAGCTACAATACCCATCTAAAATTTTAGGTGTTACTACGTAATTATTCAAATATGAGTTAAAGTATTTGCAAAAATAACAAAATGATGCAAAGGGAACAGAAATCTTTGGCTTAAAAAACTTTTGATATTTGTCAAACTCTTTCAAGTGAAACATATGTCCTCTATCTATTATCTCATCTGGTTCGCTCTTATTAGCATAGTATCCTGCTAAACTAAATTGCATCCACCAAGAGTCTATAGATGGATAAAAAGACGAAACTTCATAGCATTGACTTTCAGTTAAATAGGCATCATTCTGATTAAATAAAACCTTTCCTTCTATATCGAAAACTATAGCAGCATCATGTCCTGTAGGAAAGGCGCATAGAAAGAAATCATCCTCTATAATAAACGGACTTTTAGGTCTTAGATACTCAAACTTAAATCCTATTTTCTCCACTTCCTTTTTTACATTATCATTACTTCTATACGGCATATAAAGAGTAATATCATTTTCACTATACTTTCTAAGCTTCTTTAAGGTTGGCCAATTCAAGTGGTCAGGATGCTCATGACTAATTACTATATTTTTTAACTTATGTATTCCTTTTATAGAATCTATATTTGTTTCTCTAATCAAAGACCACGAATTATTGAATATTCTTCCAAAAAACCAAGGGTCCATTAGAGTTAAGGAATCTTTTCTTTCTATAGAAAAACAAGCGTGATTTATAAACCTTACTAAAACCATTTATAAAGCCCTTTCGGATGTTGGGGAGACCAGCCGATATTTCTTAACTTAGTAGAATCCACTGCATATCGAATGTCTTGTCCCCATCTGTTTGGTACAAACTCTATAGCATCATCGCCTTTGCCTAACCAATTAATAACTGTGTTAACAACTTCTAAATTAGTCATATAATTTTCGCTGGCAATATTAAAACATTCATTTGTAATTTGCTGATCTAAGATTGTAAAAATACCTTCTACATTATCCTTTACATATGTCCAATCTCTAACATAGGAGCCGTCTCCATGAACAGGTATCTTTTTACCATGCTCTAAACAAGTCAGACATTTTGAGATTAACTTTTCTTCATATTGCCGAGGCCCATAGTTATTACTACTTCTTGTTATGATATAATCAATTTCATATGTACGAGAGTAGGCTTGAACAAGCATTTCTGCGGATGCCTTAGTAGCGGAATAAGGATTGCTAGGAGATAATATGTCGCCTTCTTTAAACTCGCCGTGTGTTCTATCCCCATATACCTCGTCTGTACTTATGTGAAAAAACAGAGGTCTATTATATTTTGGTTTTCCTCTAATCAGTTCAAGCAAATTCCAAACCCCTAAAACACTACTCTCTATAAATGGTCTAGAATCTTTAATAGAATTATCTACATGGCTTTCCGCAGCAAAATTAACTAGAACATCACAAGAAGGCAAATGTTTTATCAGACTAATATCGTCTACTATTAATTTGTAGTTTTTATGACCATCAAACGGAAGTTCTTCGTGAGAAGCATATCCCATTTTATCAATATCAATAACAGAAAAATCTCTTAATAACGCTTCTTCCACAAAGTGACTTCCAATGAATCCCCTTCCACCAGTAACAACCAATTTCATTGTAAGCCTTCTTTATTCAAAATTATTAGTATAATGCGACCTCTCTGGCCCTATTTATTATACAACCAAAATTTAAATTTTTACGCATTTACTAATCTCCAACCTCTAGATACGTAATGTTGCACACACTTATCTCTCAGCGAAAAGAAATCTCCTTGACCTACAACCGATACGGTTTTATTATCTACGCCTAGCTCATACCCAAGCAACGAACTATGGAGATCACGGTCATTAATTGGGTGAGGAGGTACTACAGTGGGAATATTCCCATAAATTTGTGCAAGTGCAGAAAAATGAATGTCTTCCCCAGTATCCCATGTATATGGTTTTTCTGCCCAAATATATTTTAAATGATCTGTATTAATAAACCATGCGTGCCCTACAAGGTCTACGACTATTGATTTTTCATTAGGGTTGGGCCATCCAAATCTTTTATGATTCATATATTCAGTATCACTAAATAAATGAAGTCCTACACCACCCAATACAGCCTCTTTCTCTGCATAGGTTGCATGACAATTTTCTAACCACTTAGTTCCGGGAATTGTATCATCATCAAATATAGCAACAAAATTAGTTTGAGTTAGCATAGCCAGTGCTAACCGACCAAAATATTTCCAATTATGATCATTATAACAAATTTTATCAATACCCAAACTTTCTAAATGGTATTGTTTTTCTAGATCAAAGTCCTCATGATAATTCATCCATAACCATATCTCATTGGGTGGTTGTGTTTGATTACGGAGAGATTCTACTTGTAGAGGTAAATTGTTAGGGCGACGATACCCGTTCAGGATTGCGGTTACAGAGTCCATGTATTTTATTCCAAAAGGTTTGCGGGGCTTCATGACACTGAGTTTTAAATTTTTCTTTGCCTATTTCATGGTAATAATGCAAAGATCCTACTATGTGATTAGCATTTATATTCATGCCACACAGCATAGCTTCTCCTACAGATCGACAAAACGGTTCGTAGAACACTGGATGATAATACATTGTTGTGTATCGGTTGTATAATTCGGGCATTGCATTATATGGTACGCGACCTAACCACTCTATATTTTTTATAGATTTTGCCGCATTCTCATATGTTGGATCGCCCCATGCGGCCATGACAAACGAAATTTCTGGGCTATTTAAAACGTAATGAAAAAAATTTTCAGTTCCCTTAAGACGATGCATAAATCCTACGTTTAATATTTTATTTTCTCTCTCCTTTTCCATATTATAAAAAACGTTTGTATCAATAGGGTCTGGAATAATTTCTACGTTCTGAAATATAGAACCATACATATCTATAAACTGATCATAATGAAACTGTGTTAAAAAAAATGTTTTTTTACAACTTCTAAACAGTTTCTTTCTATCTGCCGTTGTTAAATACCGATTAGCATCATGTTCAAGTCTTACGTGATTTGGATGTGACGCTATATAAGATATAATGTTGGGCATCTTACGAGACAATGTCTCTAAGTTAGACGATACAATCATATCATACGTATTATTTAATACGTGCGGATCTGTATCAAAATAGAACTCTTCAATACTATGATTCCTTTTTTTGCCCTCTTCAATAATTAATAAATTACTTCTTTGGGCACCTCCAATATTATGATGAACCCCAAAGTCACTTATCCATAGTATATTCATATTCCCTAGTTCCTTATTGCAATATGTTCGATACTATCCGGTCACTCCCACTACTAAGATTTCATAAGATAGTCGTGGCAAATTACCACTCCAAGGATTACCACTAGTCGTATCGTTCCATATCGGATATAATACAGCATCTCCACTCGTACCACTACTTAATCCACCAGACCCAGAAATATTACTAAAGTTTTCAGCAGTTAAAGTAAGAACATGACGAAACTGACCTGCTGCCGCATCGTAAATTGGAGATTTGCCAATTGTATCGTTAAAGGACCATGTGCTATTTGGACCAATATCCAAAGCGCCTGTTGCGTTTATATTGGTCGTTAATATATCAGTAAAACCACCGCTTAAAGATCCAATATTACCTGTAGCATTTACACGCAACTTGGGTAAAAGGTAATGAGGCAGTCCTGTTGTAAATGAAGACTCAACACCACTAATCCCACTATGGCCTACGATACCGCTCCAAGCATCAATACTGCCCGTACCTACATTTGCTATAGAAGAGTTCCAAGTATTTGTTATTATCATACTCTTAACGGTGGAAGCACTAACCGGATCGTACCCACCTACCGGATTCGCTATTGTCTCTGTTGTAAAGTTTAGGTTTATGTCGCTATCCCAAACCGATTTAGGAAGATTTTTAAAGTCAAGATAGACTGTTTCTCCTGAATTTATATAACCTGTTAGAACAACTCCCATATTTATATTACCAGTCCCACTACCGTCTGAATATGACAGACTGTCATACCCTACGTTAGCAGATTCTGAGGTACTAGAAAAGGCTACATCACTAGAAAGTGTATAGCTTATATTAATATTTGGTGTTGCTGTTGCAATAGTAGCCATTTAACGTCTCCTCAGTGTCTTTAATATCTTTGATATTTATCTTTATATTTAATTTTAATAATTCTATGGGCACGACTATATATATTTAAGTCTTGTGAAAAGTGATCTTCGCCCATATACACAAATTCATAATAGCCGCCACGAGCAGTTTTACTGAATGCGTGTATACCACAGTCCGATATCCCTTTGACTATATATTTACCCTTAGCGCCCATAAAAATCCTATCTCCTTTATCCCCCTCGCTACAATCTCTACTTAATACATAATAAGGGCCTGTACCATTAACTACTCTAAAAGCATCCCCTTCTTGCAGACTTTTCCAATCTTTAATTTCATTTTTAATAGGTGTGTTTTTTAATGTAAATTCCTCTTTACAACCAATACATATTCTTTGTCTAGCCGCATTAATACTTTTACAATACTTGCAACGTTTTTGTCCACGCTTTAATTTCATACCTATTCCTTTGTTGTTTTCTAAAGGAGTCTCTAACCAAAAGGATTCCCAGAGGAATTGGGAATGTTGGAGCTTGCCCCCATAAAGTCTTTAGTTGCCTCCCACCAAGGCAAGCTAGTAGACCATGCACCAATAGTCTTACTATACCAGATTACAATTCCATCTACCAACTCATGATTTTTTAGATAGTTCAAATGATGAAGCCATCTATCATGAGTAAGCCAGTCACGCGACCCTGCCAAATATCTTGGGCATACATAAGGGTAAATCTTCTTATTATATTTTCGAGCTTCTCTAAGGCTTAAGTCAACATAGCCTTCCCAGATATCAGTGCCGTGATCGTACCAATCATATAGACAGGGAAATACCACATCTACTTTTTGAGCAAGATCCATTTTTTTATCATTACCAATTAACCATCTTTCATACTCTTCCATTTTAACTTTGTGGCGTGGATGATTAGGCTTATCTTTGTAGTAAAGATAGTTTTTAGCAGTCCAATAGCTGGAAGTAGGAAGGAGTCTATAAAATCCACATCGTACATTTGGAGCTTTGCCATGTACATAGTCAACCACGCTTTTTAATTTGTCTAATACTTGTTCTAACATAGCTTCTGCGGCTTCAGAAGAAATAATATCGTTAATATCATAGTCGGCTTCTAAGAAGCCTTCTTCGACCAAATCATCTTTAATTTCTTGTGCTGCTTCTTTGGAGATTTTGGATGCTGTAGTATGCCATGCTTCCAAGTCCAAGCATACTAAATTTTGTCCAGACTTAACTGTGCCAGCAGACCCATCGTCGCGACCTCCTGATAAAAATTCATTAGTATTTTTAGAGTTCCATTCTAAAAACTTGTCTACCGAAGGCCAATATATATCGTCTTCAATGTACTTATTATTTTCACGTTTGAAAAAGGCCCAATGAGTTCCGCGAACGATAGGTTTCATGCCGAGAGTTTGTGGGGGTGCAGGCGTAATATCAGAAAAAATATTCATTTTAATACTTGTTCAATCACAGCGGTTCCCGCTGCTACGAGTAATTTGGAAAATGGACAATGCATTTTATGCTCTACGAGTTTTGTTTCAAGAGTATTTAAAGCAAGTGGGTCATACTCCCCATGATACCAAAATTTACTTTCGGACTGATCATGTGTCATACATTTACATGCAAATTTAACATGTATACCTTGCTCTTCGATTTGCACAACCTGCGCAATAGACCAAGGATATCAGTCGAAAGGTTCGTTGCCCGGTAATGGCAACTTGGTTCGCTGTACCCAATCATTTACAGATATCATTATAATTATACCTATTTTTAAAAGTTAAAGAAAAATCCGAAATCTCCATTACGATAATAGCCCCCGTAAGGACGTATGTATGGCTGAGGAGGTAAAATAGGCGCTATGGGAGCAGGCGCATAGTAAGGTTGATAATATCCTCCTCCGTATGGATACATCGGAGGCGCCCATAAACCAAAACCCCAACTAGGACGATGGCGATGACCATGATGGCCATGATGCCTACCATGACCACCTCCACCACCACCATGATGGCCATTGCCCTTTTGACGATGCTCATTCCTACCCTTAGCACTGTTACCTTCCTTGTTGTGACCTTCTCCGTCTTTAGCTAACGCAGACGAAGTAACCGTAAGCAATAAAATTATTAATACAGCGATAGGGAGAACGAAACGTTTCATGACATTACCTCATTTAAAAAAGATTTATACCAAAACCTAAGCCGTGTGATCGAAAAATACCGAAATTAAGACCAAATTCTGTACCTAAACCTCGCCCGTTTGGATTTGGTCCTAGACGTATATAGGGTACAAAATGGGGACGAGGATCTTGTCTGTATTCATCTTGATAAAATGGCATTGTTTCGATTAATTTTACCGAAGTAGACACTGTTGTAGTATTAGGAACTGTTGGATATGGTACTATAGTTCTTTGTTCAAGCTGTTGTAATGTGATAGTATTATCAGCCATTACGGTACTAGCCCCCATAACCATTAAGCAAACCATAATCAGTATACACTTTTTCATTTTTCTACCTCCTGTTCTAGTGGAATAGCATCTTCGACTACTCCTAACAAACTTCTTATTTTACTACGTAAGCTACGTAGTATACGTACTCTTCCCACATCGCCTTTAAGGTCTTTGACAATACCTCTAATGGGTCTTTGTATAGTAGTTATAGTAATACTCTTGGTTTTGGTCACAACGTTTTTTTCTGCCTTTGGTTCAGTTTCTGTCGCATATACTGTACTACTCAATATAATACTTAGGATAATAACTGACACTGTAATAATTAGACGCTTCATTACTTTCTCCTTTTCTAAAAAATACTTATAACCTAGTTCATTGTTAATCTACCCTATCTCCATTTTATATCTCGGTCTTCTAATGCTGTGTGATGATCGCTAGACTTATTTATTCTACGTTGAAGTTTATTCAATTTCTTGGTCAATTTAGCCTTTTTTCTTAGTAATTCTGTTTGATCTTTTTGACTAACAGCTAGATCCAGTGCGGCTTCGATATCAAAAAGACTATCTTCCATATTATGTATTTGTCTTGTAACACTATTCATTATAAGGCCACACTTTCGCTAAAGTCTCATTAACCCCGTTTATCCTTACCAACCAACGTCCATATTTTCCGGTTTTTTTGGTTTCGATTATCACATAACCCTCCTCGTCTTGTTGTTCGTTAAGTAAATTAGTTAATACTGAGGTAGCTTTGGCCCAATCAGCATGACCTCTTTCGGGAGTATCAATATCTAGAAGTCTGGTGCGTATTTTGATACTGACGTAAAATCCTAGATCGACATCGAAGTCTACTGTATCTCCGTCTACTATCTTTACTATTTTTGCTCTATACTTATGCACTCAGGCCACCAATCAGGAATAGTCCTATTTCGCCAACTAGCAAGATGCGATTTTTCTTTTACGTAATAATTACGATATGCCAAGACGGCATCATCCATTTGGCAATACTCTGGCATTGCTTGGATAAATGGAGTGCGTCCTCTGTTTGCGATTCTTTTAGGAGCGTTCTTTAAACAGTCTTCAATTATTGCTTCACATTTATGTGTTTTTCCATAACGATGCGTATATTCAACACATAGCTCTATACCTAATATACACAGCCATACGTAATTTTCTAAACTTTCAGAAGCCCATTGACAGCATGGATGACTTTGATGTGTAGCCTTATACGGAACATCTCGATCTCCATACTGTCTGCGAACAGTGCATAGAATTTGAGCTGTTTCAAGGGGCATTTTAACGACATGTTTGTCCGTATGCCATTTAGCTGCTTCTTTAGGATCTTTAGATAATACAAAAATATTCAAATACAAACCCTCCCTTTGGATGTCTTGGCGATATGACTATTTTGGAGTAGCCACGGTTCAATTATACCCTCAATGGTCTGTCTGTCAATCCCTGTCATAGAAGATAATGTTTCAATACCTAAAGGCTGACTGCTATTTTTTAAAACTTTTAAATATTTTCGATCCATCTCGGTCATGCCTTGAGAGTCTATGCCTTTCATGCCCATAGCAGACTCCACATTACCCTCTGTGAGCGTTTCAATCCCCTGTGCGAGTTGGTAGTCCCGTAACCATTCGAGGGCCGCATTTGCGATCCTCGGAGTTCCTCTCGAAACTTTTGTAACAAAATTAGATGCCTGATGGGACATTTTAAGATTTAATTTTTTAGAATTAATATTAATAATCTCTTGTAGCTCTACCTTATTATATAGCTTGAGGGTGTGTTTATGTTGAAATCTATCAATTAAAGGCTTAGATAAAGATCCATACTCTGTGGTCGCTCCCATTAATGTAAATTTAGGTATGTCAATGCTCATAGTTTCTCCAAAAATTTCTTTACCAGATATTGACATGTCCACTTTAAAGTCTTCCATAACAGGATATAGAAATTCTTCCACAATATTAGTTATGCGATGAATTTCGTCTATAAATAAAATAGAATGTTCTTCTACCCTCATGATATAAGGAAGAAGATTCTTAATACTTCTTAGGTTAGCTCCATTAGCAACTTGAAGGGAAGAGTCCATCTCGTTAGAGATAGCATTAGCCAGAGTCGTTTTACCAGTGCCGGGAGGTCCATAAAACAAGCTATGAGACAAACATGTATTTCTTTTTTTGGCACTATCAATACTAATCCTTAAAACTTCTTTTACTTCTTTTTGTCCTAAGATTTCTGCCAGTGTACTAGGTCTTAGTTGATTCATACTTGTTATCAATCCTTGCTAGAACTTCTTTGACAAGATTTTCAGCATTTATAGGTTCCCATTCCGGTTCATAAAGACCTTCTACTTGGTTAAATGCATTATAAAACTGCCTCTCTGTAAAGCCACACGACTTGATCGCCACCTTGGCTTTTTGCACCGCTTTATTCTGCTGCCTGTACTTACTGTTATTCTTTTTCTTCCCTTTGTCTTGAACGGTCCTTTTATTTGCGCCATAGCGACAATCTTCCTTTCTGTCTTTATTTTTTAATTTCGCAGTTTTCTTAAACTTAATTTTAATAGAGATTGGCTTTACCTCTAAAGGGATTTGACAATTCTCACACACATGATACGTTGATCCTTCGGTAGGAATAGAATAATTAGATAGAGAAAACAGATAATCACATTCGGGACATCCTAAGACGATATCTAAATTATACTCTACTAACTGAGCCTTATCCATAAAACTTCCCTTTCTTTAACCCCACGACTCATTCATATCGTCCGCTTCAGCCTGTTTAGACAATAATGTATAAATTAATAAAGCTCCTTTCTTATATCCGTCAGTAAAGTCTTCTGGCGACATCTCGTTAGACTCACTCACAGCCAATAATTGATATAATAAAGGATTTTCATCATACATTGCTCCTATAGCGGATGACCAAAACTTTTTTTCTTCCTGCATAGAAATTGTAGTAGAATTTATAGTATCTAATGATACTTTTGGTATCTTCATATTTATCTCCTGAAGACAGTATAATTTATTTCAATAAGTAGGACTGGAAGGAATTGAACCTTCGGCCACTGCTTTATAAGAACAGCGCTCTAACCACTGAGCTACAGTCCCCAATAGTTATTTACGGAACACTCCCACCCAGTACAACATACCTCCTGACGATTTTTGACATCCCCAACCACATTTAGTAGATTTACTATTTAAAATCCATGCTCTATGCCCGCTTGAATTCATCCATCCTCTGAATGTCGATTTAACATTTTTGTATCCCCGTGCAATAATCTGGTCATCTTTACCATGATGAAATTTTTTGTTGTTTGCCATATAATTAGCCCACTGCTGTGCTATTTGACAACATTCTTCGTCAAGCGATAGAGCCGGTTTATCATATTTATTTCGTTGCTTTTGTGCTTCTTTATACATCTTAACAATTATTGGATGAGACGTTAATGTTTTAGTATCATCACTAGGTAATACCGTAAACAGTATCGTAGTTAGCATTAAACACATTTTGAATTCCTTTTCAAGTTAACAAAGCTACAATGGGAAATACAATCAGTACCCTCGGTAGGAATCGCACCCACGACCTACGGTTTAGAAGACCGTTGCTCTATCTCCTGAGCTACGAGGGCCTACAACATATTACAAGGAATGATACTTCAAGTCATGGCCGTTCTGTGCCCTTGTTGCAATGGTTCGAGCAGCGTCTTGGTGCATAGGCAACGTCCATCCACATGACTTGCAAACAAAAGTCTCCTTCATTTTAGCTTTTTGTTTTTCTGTATGTCGATGACCACATTCTGAACAGTCTCTAGAAGTAAAAGCAGGATTAACTAAGTGGTAAGGAACTCCTATTTCATGACACAGATCTGGTAAAACCTTACAAATAGACTCTTGCAATCCGCTATTGCCAGAAGATGCTCCAAAACTTACATAGTCAATTGCTAGACCTGTCCTGTTGTGTTTTAACTTATTTAAAAGGGGAATAAATATTTTTCGACAGTACCTTTGCTGACGTACAGATATAATGTCTCGCTTCTTACGCAATCTACCACGTACTTTAGCACCACAAACACCTTTATTTTTATCGTCAATTTGTTTAGTAATTTCAGCACGCTCGTCTATCATTTGTTGAGCATAATCGCTACGCTCCCATACAAAAGCACATTGCTTTAGTAAGTCATAAAATGTTAGAGCGTGGTCTCTTGCTACATTGATATCAACTCCATTCCAACCAATAGGCATATAATCAAAAGTTTGAAGTTTTTTACACAACACTGTAAATTGATTATAGATATTCCTATCTTTAAAATTTACTACATAATTGCCGCCACACCACTTATCAAATAATCCGTCTGGATTAATAACATCGTTTAATGGGGTGTGAAATTCATAAGGTATAGATATAATTTCATCATTGTGATCTTTATACAAAACACGTTGGTTTGTTCGGTCTAGTTTAAAACGCTTTCTTTTTGAGTGGATAGTAAGGTTTCTTAATAGTGGAGGTCTAACTGTTTCAAGAATAATTTGATTGAATGGCTTTTTGTTAGTTGCATTTCTTTTTCTAGAAGTAATTCTATTAGAACAATAGTCCATAACATCAAAAGTATAACTATCAGATAGCTCTGGAAAAATATTTCGTAACATATCTTTCATTTGTGTATCTTTTAGCTTTTTTCCTTGTTCGGGATATATTTCCAATCTTGTTTTACCCAACACCTTAGCAATGTCTTGCGATTTATTATTTAACTGCGATGGAGTCCACCAGACCTGTCTTCCTTTTTTATAGTTAGTGTTAACAGCAAGTTCGTATCTTTCGCCGTCCATACCTGTAACAAAATCATCTTTAGTATTACTTTTAAATAGAATGCCTTTGCTGTCAATGATTGCGTCTGGGTAAGTGGTTAATATCTGCTGATAATGAGGCAAGAGGCGATACATAATCTGGTTTGCATGTTGTATATAAAGTTCAGCCTGTTCATGCAACATTTCCGCATGTTGTTTGGGAATAAAGAAATGTGTTCCTCTGACAACTTCCTTTGTTACTTTAGTCATTGCAGTGTCCTTTAATCAAGTAAAAATATAGGAATTATTACCTCAAACATGTGGAGATGGATTTCCTATAACCCACTCCTATTGCGCATGTTAGCACGCTAGTTAAAATACCCGTCTTTAGGAGTTAACTACATTTTGAGATGAGCGCAGGTCTTCTCACTCGGTTGGCTGTAGCTACACCATAGTTAAGTTGTATTAAATGCCCGTCTTTACCGCTTAACTGTTCTTTAGGCATGGGCGAAGGCGCTCCCAACCTGTCCTATTGTGGCAACAGTCAGACCATAGTTAAGTTGTATTAAATGCCCGTCTTTAACTGCGAACTGTTCTTTAGGTTTGGGCGAAGGCACTCCCAACCTATTACGGCAACAGTCAAAACCGGCTTAGTTATCTTATCAGATATTTAGGCTAAGGCTAAGCAACCTTACCTATTTGGGCATATCCGCACCCTAGTTCCATCTATAAGACTCACCCTTGTTTACTGGTTTAGAAGACGGTGGTGCAAACAAATCATTCTCAGAAGAATTGTCTACATAGTCTTCATCTTCATAAGGGTCATAATCATCATCCCACTCATCCCCATCGTCCGTATAGAGATTATACTCCATCTTTCCTTCATAGTCTCGCAATACAAGATATTTGCAAGTACGTAGTTTCTGACAATTAGAATCTGTAGGAACACTTACTACATCGGTAGGATTGATCTTAACAATGATACACTTATCAGCACCATCGCCGTCATGGAAAGATCCATAACTCTGAACATATTCTAATGTTCCAGCATGAAGTCCTGATGCACAACCATGTCCACGGTCATCATCAACGTTCCATCGAACCATTTCAACAGACGATCCAATAGCATTACTAAACTTTCCTGTGTACTTATCCATATATGTTGAGTTAACTGCCTTATATGCCAAAAAGTCACCATCTTCAGTTACGGGTAAATGTTTATGTTCCAGAAAATCAAACAACTCCTGTCTAGCTGAATAGCTAGGATTCTGCATAAGTTTTTCTAGAAAATTAACCAGAGGTGCCACAGGCAATCCCTCTTTCATGAAAGTAAGAATACGATCAGTTAATGTATTGTGTACTTCTTCACCGTTGTAAAACACACAACCATTCTTAATTTGAATATCTGTACTATGAACATAATCAGCAACTTCTTTCTCCTTATCCACAAGCACCAAGAGTTCCTCTGCGCTTGCATTGTCTGATAGTGCTTGTCGTACCTTATCATAGGATGAGTCTTCCTTAACGATGAAGAACTGTTCCCCATTCAATACAAGAGTAATATTGCCATCACCAGAAATCATGTAAGGGACCATTTTCTTTTCCTTGTCTTAAAGTTAGTTGAGATACGAATCAATTGCATTCACGGTACAGACAATAGAGTCTGCATGTTCTTTGATATTAGTATAGTAGTATCTGTTTAAAACAGCTACAACAAGAGGATACTTTTGTTCTACTTTGGTAAATAGTTCTTTTCCTTTATTTCCTTCCGTTACATTGTCTAATTTTAAATCATAACGACATAACTTAGCCACTTCTCTTACTCTAGAAAAGTCTTCTAACTCTTCTTTTCCCATATTTTTACGTCTTGTATCTCCATAATCTACAACAAAATTAATAAACTTAACAAAGTCGCTATCCTCATTCACGAAGTCTACTGTCTTATGTTTCACCAACTCACAAATCTCATCCTCCAAATCAATATTGTCTAAACTTTTGTTAAACGCTACCTGTTGTCTAAACTCCTCGTTGTCATACCTCTCTGCTATTTGTGAATGTAACCACTCATGAAATGGAATCCAATTAGCACACTTAGAGACTTTATTAAGTTGTGCTGTTTTAATTCCATAAAAATTCTTAGGTAGTCCAATCTTAATTTTATTTAAAAGGCGAAATACTTCTCTAATATTGTAGCTTTGACCATCAGAACTGTATTCATAGTTAAACCATTCCATATAAATATATGTCGTAGATGGATCAGCTTTTAAATCTATTTCTCCTTCGGACCAATATTCTGATTCATAATTACGTCCTGATTTTCCATCTCTATTTGGATGAAAGTTCATAACGGATGTAGTAGTCTTCCTACGAACACCGTTGTAGCTTCGATTGTTAGAATTCTTAGGAGGATCTGGAAGGTTGCTTGTATGGAAGATTATGTTAGCATCACCACAGTCTAATTCTTCACGTAACTTTTGTTCACTAACATCGGTTTCAATAAGATAAACTACCTTATCAGAGTTAGTAGAACATAAAAATCTACATCTGCTATCAAATTTAGACTTAGCGTCTTTTATCACTATCGCAGACCTAGAATTGATAGGTATAGATTGGTCGAGGCTTTTAGTTCGACATCTCACTCTACCGTTGTCAAGATAATATTTACGCTCTACAGTTCCTGTATCCTCCATTTTAAAAACCTTGGGGATATGCTCACCTCTCCACTTGTTTAGATTTAAAAGTCGAGAGAATCTCCATGACGATTCATTAGCCATTTTTGTTGCTTTAAGTCTTGCGGTCCATTTATTGGGACAGGCATCCAACTCCTTCTCTACACTCTCTTGTATTTCTGTTAAAACAACATCTAACTGAGATTTAATATACTCTATCGTTTTTTCATTATATTCTAATGCTTCTCTCGAAGGGGTCATACTAACAGTACCCATGGGTACTTCCAATACTATCCCGCCACTCACTAATTGGTAATAATCACTAGAATATCTTGCGTCAATATCATCAGTATTAATTGGATACGCAATATTGCCCATTACCACATATGAGGTATCAAAATTACAATCTGAAAATATAAACCAATTCGACCCCTCTAGCATTTTGGCAAATGTTTTAGTTTCAAACGAAGTTACCCCTCCCACATTAGGAGGTACATCAAAGAAAGAATATACATGTGCTGCTTTTTCCGCAAATCTAGAAAAATCATCTTGTTTAACAGAAAAAGAAATCTCTACTCCGTTTTCCTCGTCAGTGTCGTATTCGGCAAACTCGTTAAGTTCTGGAATACCATGTTCATTATACCCTAGAGTATACAGATTCATCTTACCATCTAGATAAGTTTTAATATTAAATGAGTCTGTGTAAGCCAGCGGAGTTTTAGACCCAATACCAAAAAACCCTGTTTCATCATTAGTATTAGTCTTATCGGACTTCATATAGTTGATGTAAACACTATAGATCGTTTCCTGAGTCATGCTAACCCCATAGTCTCGCACTCGAAAGTGAGGATCAAGAGCGTTGGGTAACTTGACATCGAAGGGACGTTCTGGGATGCCTGCACGAATATGAGAATCGGCGGCGTTCGCGCTAATTTCCTGAAGAATAGCCTTGATCGGATCAGAATACTGACGCGCCAACATTTCAAATGCTTTTGCGTTCACTACGATACCACATTCAGTGGATTTTTTAACACCAGAACGAACGAGAGTTTTGGGTTCTTGAATAGATTTCATCCTTGCACTCCTTGATATGTGATTGCCTGCGTCGAACGTCTTCCTCTATTATACATGGGTATCGTCCAATGTCAATCCCCCTCTTGATCCTTTTTCCGTTTTTGACTCTTTTTTTTATCTTGGACTTTTTCCATCATATCTATAAATCCCGAAACAACCTCATCGGAAGAAAAGATTGCATCATCTTCATGATTATCAAAACCTTGTTCTGAAACTTTATAAAACCCATTTACAGGAATACCCTGAAATCTATATTGTATACATCTAAAACATGCTTGTAATGGGCTATCAGCATCCAGAACAGCAGATTCAACACCGTCAGAAACATAAAATTTAGACATTGTTACGAGCCTTTTTAGCTATACGTGAAAGGATTCGTTTAGCACTATATATATTATCATACACATATTGCTCGCTTTTACCTAATGATTTAGCAATTTGTTTAGGCCCCATCTTTTTCTTAAATACACCAGACCACATAGAAAAAATGGTCTTTTGATCTCCGCTTAAATTATTATTAATTAATTCGATTAAGTCTCCTATACAAGGCTTTTTTGTCGCTTCTTCCTGTTCTTGTTCATTACTGTGTATACGACCAGCATCTCGACAATGCAAACTAACACGTCTTGAGCCTATAGGAGAAATACGTAAGAGTTTTTTAACTCTTGTTTTACTTAATCCTGTTTTTTCCGATATAAAGTCTATATTATTAGAGTCCAGACTTTTTACCTTTCTTAACTCTTCTGCGGCTCTCCTAGACAAGCTATAAGGATATCGAACATTGTATTGTGCATCGTGAATTAAGTCTATAAACCTGTTCTTAATATACCATGATGCTGCTGTAGTAATGCTAGCTTTATTTATATCCCAATTGTCAACAGCTCTCATTAAGGCTATACTTCCTTCTTGTATAAAATCTTCAATATCTATATGTCTATTATTAACTCTAAATTTTTGCGATATATTAACAACTAACGGTAAGCAACTAGTAATAACAGTGTCTTTGGCGTTTTTATCCCCTTGCTGAATTTTACCATGTAGTGCTACTTGCTCGGACCTACTTAATGGGGATGTAAATTTTGACATTTTTGTTTCATGTAATCTGAGTCTTTGTTCATACTGGTATTTTTCTCTAGTCGTCATACTTGGTCCTTTAAATGTTTAATGTGAATAAACTTTTTCAAAATCAAAAAATCTCCATCGGTTATAGTGTTCTTTAGCATATCCAAGATTAACATCATTCACATAGTCTAGCATATCGTCCCAATTATTAAACATGTGTTGATGTGGCATAACGCCGAACATCCAATTAGGCATATGAGATTTACCTTGCTTACATACAATCAATAAGGGTTTTTTCTGTTGTATTGCTGTAAAGGCTTCATGATAAGACCCACACATATGGACATCCATATCCATATACATAACTAAAAAATGTGCTATATCTACCATTCTTAAATCAACGGCAGCTATATCTCTCATAGTTTTTTTTACTTTGTCAAATTGTTGCTCTACTTTTTGTAGGTTAATTTTGTTTCTAAAATCATGATCTTCCTGAGCAAACGTTGTTGGTTTATCAGATGGGTCTAAAACTCCAACACCTATGTCTTTTAATATGGGAGTAATTTTTTTTCGCCAGCCTATACCTCCATCTACAACTCGATCCATAGGACCGCACAAATAACATATTGTTCCTTTTAATCTGTTCTTCATGTTAAATAGATCCTAACCCATTTGCCATTGTTGTCTTTCTTATAATATTTACTAATACAAGATTGTGGAAGATCGTCTATTAATTGAATCATGGACTCTTCGTTATCAAAAACCACTTCAAAAGAACCGTTTAAATATTGTAGGTCTCCAGAGACACAGCACTCAATCTTGTAATTGTCGTTATCGTCCACGTCAATCTCCACCATTCGTTAGTTATACTTGGTTTTTTTGAAACAATAAAAGATAAGATTTTAGAGCCGACTTAGTTAATATGCCAAATTCATTCATAGGTACGTTTATACAATTAATATCTAATACTTTATCTTTTTTAAATTTATATTGATAACATGTAATACTTTTGGTTTGCATATCTAGATATACTCTAGTTTCTATATCTATCTGATTGTGAGTATCTTTAAACTCATGGATTAACATTGTGTGTTCTCATTAGTTAAGAAATTCCAATAATTCTTTTACACCTATATAGCCAACAGACCGTTTAATTTCTTTGCCTTCTTTATCTACAATAATTACCGTGGGAACAAATTTAATTTTATATCTATTAAAATCACTAATATGATCTTTATTGGACGAATTAAGCATTTTAGGAGAATTGTTATAGTAGGATACAGATGCTTGGATAGATTCATGTGGCCAAATTGTTTTTTTCATTTTTCTACAAGGGGCACATCCTTTAGACGTAAAAAACAATACAGTCATATTTTTCTTATTTGCGTTTACAAGATATTCTTTACAGCCATATAAGCGATGATTTACTTGGCAATTATTATACATAGACGGATATGAAAGATAAGGATTATTAGAATAAATTTGATAAATATAATTTATTGCTAAAAAAAATAACACACTAATTATTAATACCTTGTATTTCATACTACCTTTCCTCAAAGACTGTTTCATTTTCTAGCATAATAATATTATCTTTATCTACTATACATATGGTATGTTGTTTAAATTTAACTATCAATGCTTCTGCTAAACTTCTCATCCAACCACGTATTTGTCGTTGATTGTAAGGAAGTTTAGGATAGTCAATTGCCGCAATTTCCCACCCCTTTTCTTGATAATTAGTTTCAGATACAAAAGTTGTAGGGGTTATTCGTACGGGTATAGTGTAATCATAACACTCCTGCGCTTCTCCACAAAATATCTCCACTTGATCTTGTGTAAACACTTCGTCTTTAGTAAATGGAATAGAACCAACATATATTTTGCATTCGTAAAATGGTCTACGTTTCATCTTAATACCATACTTGTGAATGTAATATCATATTAGTTAAATATGTAAGTATTCCTAAAAATATACACCACATAAAAGCGGTTTGCGCACTATTCATACCCGTGTATAAACGATTACTCTTAATAGTTACTGCTTTATTAGTGGCAGAATCCATGCACCACACATCAAAAATAACATTGTCTTCTTCTAGACTTGCATCTACTGTTAAACCTGTAGTCAATTCGTTATCAGTTGTCATGTACTTTTCAATTTCATCCTTGCTAATATATATTTGTACATTTCTAGTCATCTATGACTCCTTTAATGGTTTTTTTGCATAACTCCTGTCAGAATTTTTAGGAGGAGTAAGTTTTGGTATTGGTAATAGATCATTATCTTGTAGTGGTGGTGGAGGATTGCTCTTTAAATCTTCATACATCTTAATTTTCCATTGAAGATATTGAAGCCTCTGTATATTTTTAATATCGTCCTCACAACTCTTAATCCTTTGATGGTGTAAAGCAATAAGTAAAGATACCACTACCACAAATAACGTCTGTAGGGTTCTGATCAGATATTTTTCAATTACCATCTTCAATAACCTTTACATCCCAGTATCGAGGCATGCAGTGTCGTAACGCACTAATAATAAAGTCTGACGTTACTTCATCGTTACATTTACAAATAAACCGTGGTTCCTGATCTCTTACTTCTGCATAAATATTTAAATCTTGTCGATAGTATGTAACTAATTTATTTTTACCATAATACATATTGCCTTTAGCACTGCCGGTTGGATGAAACATATCCTTGCATTTTAAAACTTTATCAAGATATTTAATTATATTTTTACAATCTCCAGTAGAGTTTAACGAGCTATATTTCCTTTTATCATCCATGATAAAGCTAACTCCTTTTGTCAACTCGATATATTTTTGTCTAATATAGCATTAGCCAATGTTGTTTTACCAGTACCGGGTCGGAATGTTTAGACGTTCTTTGTCTACTTTGATAGCTTTTTCTAATTGACTTCTTCTTAATCTCTTTTCATGACCATGACTAATAATTATTTCCTCTGTAATAGCTTTTTCTAATAGAGAGTTAGCGTATGCTTTGTATGAAATTCCGTTGTTTCTACACATACGGGCAATAAATTCTGCAAGATGTTTGTCAATTTTAATATTCATGAGTTGGTCCTATAGGTTGTTTTACTACACTCAGCAGAATTATCATTATCATAAGGTGAAAGTTCAATAGCAAAGCAATCTTCCATTTGCTCTAAGAGAGCTTGTGCGTTGCATACACATTCCGTATTATCTCCAAACATACCATGAGTAGTCTCATGTAGAAATTGATATAAGTTTTTTAGAGTCTCTTCTTTTTTTAATTCCCATACCATGTCTGCAAGTTCACATCTATATTTATTATTAATTGGTGCTTCTTGAATCATAATATTCAAGTCGCTAACAACAGCAGCAACGTGTTTGTATTCACCAACGCTAGTTTTGCTACTCATTTTCATATTCCTCAAAAGTCGAATTGTCGATTTGAAAAGACCCTGATACATACTCAGCATTAATATTAGATAGCTTTGTTTCGTTTTCTACCTTTGAAATAGCCTCTGTAAGAGAATTTGCTTCTACATCTACATGACCGTACATTTCCCAAGAACAATCTATAGTGTATTTTTTCATTCTGTGTCTCCTAAGTACATATCGTCATTATCTTTATCTTCTAGATCTAGCGAATCCCAGTATTTCTCAATAGATTCGGTAAGGTCTTCTCGATCTTCTGAAGTGTCCAAGTCATCGTCACAATTAACTATTCTAAATATAGGTTCTAACTGAATTTCCCACTGACCTGCATTAGGGGTATTTTTGACTATATATTTTAAGAGATGAGATGTCATTGCGTGGTTGATATCACCATCTATATCACCGTCAATACCTTGTCCTATTGATACAGCCTCCTCTAGAATATCCTCTGGAATTTCTAACTGAAATACACTGTCTGTGCTTGGTCTGTAGCACATAGTAATTGCTTTGTGCATGATGTATGGTCTCTCAAAAGATAATTGTTAGAACTATTTAAATTAATAATTACTTCTATAAGTAACAGTTTGTTTATCACATATTGCTTTATGTGCATCTTTACAAAATTCTAAGTCCTGATTCTTATAGAAATGATCTTTAGGTTCCCCATAGAAAAAGCCGATACTGTATGGTAGTACATTATTAGTAATAGCCTTTTCTAATCTATTAATATCATCTTTATCTAATTCAAGGTCAATACCATTAAATTCTTCGACGCCTCCTTCTTTTTCTCGATATAGATTAGCCATCCAGCCCTGAAGATTAGGATGCTTACGCCAGTAGGCAATTTCTACTACATTGCCACTTTTGTCGGTTGTAAATGCGCTTTGATCTAATCCCATAATTACACCTTGATAAAATAGAAAGTGGCCGTTTCTTATATTATACTCATCGGTATGCGAATGTCAACCCCTTGAGCATAATTTTGGTGTATTTATATTTTGTACGGCTTTTTTTTGAAAGGAACATCAATGTCTGATATTATTGCAAAATGTATAACTGCAAATCCTATTGATAACGGTGGTATTATAGTTGCTGCTCCCAAAAAGGGTAACCATCTAGGGTCTAATTATCAAATTAATACATATTCCTCTGCTTCGCCAAGTACAGGTCTCGTATTTAGTAAATATAATACTAGATTTACAGGTATAGCACCTTGTATTAATGAATGTGAAGGAGTAGTACAATCATCTATAGGTAGTGGCGTAGCTTGTGTTCTGTGGGTATAAAAGTAGCCTGTGCAGGGCAAACAAAGCTAATGTAGCAAGGACATTCTTCTTATTTTACATTGATATGTCTAGGTTTCTTATCAGGAGGTACTATTTCTTCCAACTCAATTACTAACATACCATCTGTAAATTCTGCCGAATTAACTTCAACATGTTCACCCAAACTAAATTTTTTAATAAAGTTTCTATTTGCAATACCTCTGTAAGATCTTCCATCTCCTTCAGAAGTGTCTTTTTTACCAGATATGGATAGAACTCCATCCTGTACGATCACTTCTAGGTTAGATTTTTTATAGCCTGCTAGAGCTATTTCTACATAAGTTTTTCCCTCGTTTCTTATAATATTATAAGGGGGAAAACCAGAAGATTGATGAGTTTCGGCTGTAGTATTAAGCCGATCAAAGAAATTATCATAACCTATAGAAAAAGGAAAGAATAAGTCTCTAAAATGTTTGGCATTTTTATGAGCTAGTGTAAGTTCAGTCATAGTATTTCTCCTTATAAAAGCGAGATTAAGGTTGTTACCCTACATAGGCGTAACTTGTTCAGTGCCCTGCACAGGCGCACTAAGTATATTATACCCTTAATGTGGTATTTTATACATCGTTTTTTTACATTTAATACAAAATGGCACACCACAACGATCTATGGAAGTAGCATAATGCTTACAAAACAATTGTAATAAAGTAATATAAATACTATTAAACATAGTGGAGTATTATAAAAATTGCCCGTCTTTAGAATGAAACTACATTTTGAGTTGAGCGCGGGCATTCTCATTCGGTTGGCTGTAGCTAAACCATAGTTAAGGTGTATTAAAATACCCGTCTTTAATACTAAAACTACATTTTGAGGTGAGCGCGGGCCTTCTCATTCGGTTGGCTGTAGCTAAACCATAGTTAAAGTGTATTAAATGCCCGTCTTTAGCAAGTAACTGCGTTTTGATATAAGCGAGGGCTTTCTTAATCCGTTGGTAGCAGCTACACCCTAGTTAAGTTAGTGGAGGCGCGGGGAATTGAACCCCGGTCTTGTCTAGTTTCCATATTAGTGTCTACATTATTAGTCTATTGTTATCGTACAACAAACAAAACTATCAGAATTATCTGAGTCAAGTACATTAGTACTATCAGACGAGATTAATTCAGGTTTGTCGTCCCTATCAGAATTATCTGAGTCAATACAATTGGGTAATAAGGTTTGTATAACCCCAAGCAGCTTAAGCTGCCATTGCTAAACTAGGTTCGGCAATTAAAAAAGTGTTTAATCGGCTTTTATACTGGGCCACCGATTAACCAGTTAATGCAACTAATACTTCCACCATCAATCGAATCCAGTCGCCCCCATTATATATAAGTAATTCTTATTTTAATCCTATTCCATCGAAATATTTAGTAATAAAGTCTCTCATCCTCTTAGTTTTCTTAGATGTACGGAACCTATGTAGAAACTCTTCCTGTGTTTTCCATTTAAATTCTGGATAGTCCTTACCCGCCATATAGGTATTGTATGCACGTTGCAAATTCCACTTCATAAATAATCTAAATTGTTTATTTTCATTCCAATATTTATTGTCGTATTTTTCTATTGCCATACATAAGCCAATAGAATATAAAGCAAGCTCTAAACAGCCAGAAACACCATCTGTGCGTCCTCCTCGATATCTTCCCTTCTTTATATCATCAATGCCAACTAATGCGCCATTTATATATGCACACCACTCATCAACAATATATAGGGGTTGCTCATCCCATTCTCTTGCACCAGTAACGTATGTATTATATCTATATCCTTGTACGTTAGCAGGAATAAATTTTGCCGCTTGTATTTTACGTATATTCGGTTCATGAGTAACAAACGCCCATCCTGTAGGTAAGTAAAAAGCGTTTAGAGGGGTTCCTGTATTAAACCTATTACGTAAGTCAGTATTAATAGCGTGTGTAGTTTCATGCGCACAAGTCATTCTATTACGTATGTCTAAGGTGGGTTTTTGTGCATAATTAATAATGTCAGCATAGGTGCTATTCTCGTTAATTCTATCTGATACTTTATCAATTTCAATAAAGTTGACTTGATCATCTGCTACATTATTAGTAATAAATGCTACGACCAATGCTGTAGAAGCAAAATCAATTAATAGTCCAAGTTTACTTGACATACTCATAGTCAGACCCATATGTCGAACCGTATTTTATTTCTTCTTTTATTGGGTAAGGCAAGCTATACTCTTTAATGCGTTCTCCATATGTCTTATCGGCATCTGATGCCTTTTCACTTGAGATTGTTTCCAGAGCATTATAAATTTTTTCCTTATCCTTTTTATCCTCTTTACCCAATAGGGCATTCAGCGCAGTCCCGTAAGGATTACGAAACTTCTTGTCTGTTTTTCCAGTTTGAGTTTTCTTTGTACTATCATGACATATAGCACATTTTGTTTTTGTTACCAGAGCTTTAAACTCTTCTGGGCTATTTTCTACAACATATACTTTTTTGAATGCTGCATAGAATTGAGCATATCCAGAGACAGATTTAGTGCCGATAGTTAAAATAACAACAACACAACACGCAATAATTACATTCTTCATTTTATTCTCCATCCTTAATAAAAAAAGACCCGAAAAACGCCGCAATAGCCAACAATATAATTTCTAGCACTATAGTTTCCTTGTTGGGGTTAGTATTGTTTAAATAGCTCCATTAATGCTATTACTGTATATATAACCAGTATTAATATCCCGCACAACCGTAATTTTTTTATTGTTACTATATTTTTAAGCACTAAAGCTACTTCCGCATCCACAAGTTTTTTGTGCATTAGGATTATCGAACTTAAATCCTTTCTGAGTCAAATCATCATACCAATCTAGAGTAGTACCATCAATATATAGACTGGACTTTCGATCTACTACAATAGTAATACCATCTTGCTCATATTTAGAATCTTTATTTTCGTCATATCCTTTTTTGTCTATAAATCCAAGATTGTATTGAAAACCTGAACACCCTCCTCCTTCTATAGATACTCTTAGGTACATATCTTCGCTAGTACCATCTTTATCATCAATAATTCGTTTGAGTTCCGACACTGCTTTATCTGTTAATACTATCATTATTTTACTCCTTCTTTCATTCTGTACAGTCTTATTAATTTAATCTTATTCCAATCGTCAAATTCTAGTTGAATCTGCACGTTTCCCT
>LULM01000097.1_pt1 | contig 25621 bp, 37 predicted proteins | sample 728151 | NCBI WGS metagenome assembly LULM01 (sample SAMN03860289, study PRJNA289734) | marine metagenome | biome: seawater column; feature: ocean; material: water; isolation source: Red Sea water column Station 149 - depth 200m | place: Saudi Arabia: Red Sea | collected 2011-10-15 | depth 200 m
GCCCTATCATTTTCAGAGTTTTCATCCTTTCTTACAGAGATGGCTAGGATTGAACCTAGCGTGGCTGGTATGTGTTCGATTCACGGCTGCATAGGATCAGTAGATCCCGTTAGAACATTTGGAAATGAATATCAAAAAGAAAAGTATTTGCCGGGACTTGCTGATGGAACTTTTCTTTCTGCTTTTGCTTTAACTGAACCATGTGCAGGATCAGACTTGACAGCGTTGAAAACATATGCTAAATTGGATGGGGATCATTACATCCTAAATGGAACCAAGCTATTTATCACAAACGTCCACTATGGAGGACTTGTTTCTGTTGTATGCCAAATAAACAATAAGCCACAAGTTCTATTAGTAGAAATCCCTGACGGCGATACTGACACTTTTAGAATTGGACACTATAAAATTCATGCTCTTAGAAGATTAAATAACAATTCACTAATCTTTACGAATCATAGAGTTCCTAAAGAAAACTTAATAGAGTTGGACAGGGGCGATGGTTTGACTGTAGCATATCATGGGTTAAACTTAGGTAGAATTTCTTTGTGTGCTAATGCGTCAGGCTGCATGAAGACAATGTTAGAATCTATGATACCTTGGGCAAGCTACAGATCAACATATGGGCAGTCGATTAAGAACAGAGAGTTAGTGCAGGAGCGTATCGCTAGGCTAGCTGGATATATACTATCCTCAGATGCCCTTGTTGCTTGGTGTTCAGGTCTTATTGACAAAGGTTACAGAGGAGAATTAGAATGTATTATAGCCAAAACTTTTGGGTCTGAGTGTCAGAAAGAAGCGGCTATAGACCTTTGCATGAAAACTCATGGCGGAAGATCCTTTTTGGGTGGTCATGTAGTAGGTGACAACATTCACGATGTTCTTGCCCCGCTAATTTATGAGGGCGAGGGCGATATGTTAAATATGGCCTTTTTCAAAAGTCTGGTAAAAGATCATGGCTCCACCTTCTTTGAACCTGTTGGAAAGTTAATGTCCGGTCTAGGTAAGAAGAGTTTAAGCCCTATAGATATAATAAAGAACTATAAAACATTCACGCCCTATGCCGAGTGGCTAATCAAAGAAACCATCCTTCCCAAGAGGGGAATTCGTCCAATAGGATTCAATAGTAATATAATAGATCACGCGAACTATGCCATTCGAGGTCTTCAACGATCCGCTTTAGAAATTAGCGGTCTTATGCGTAAATACCAACTAGGATTAGCGGATAAGCAATGCAGAATGTCTATTCTTTCTCGAAGAATACAACATTTAGTGACTATGATGGTTACAGTCTGCTATACCTTTGCTAAAGCAGACCCACTAATGGCCGCTATAGCGGATGTATCTTGCGAGAACCTAAAAAATAAAATAACAGGCGGTCACCCAACAGATCTTCAAATTAGAAAGAGCGTATCTCTTGGTAAAACTCTAGCAAATCCCCAGAATGGAAACGCATATGATTCTATACTTATGAGATACGATGAACAAGTATGAGAATAAAAGTAGGCGGAAAGTATTGGGACTTAATCTTTTCCAAAATGAAGGGAAAATATTTAGGAAAATGTGACGCCCCACATATACCCGAAAAGAAGATAAAAATATCTAAGGATATAGAAGGTAAAGAGCAATTAGATACATTATTACATGAGCTACTTCATGCTGCTGATTGGTGGAAGGATGAAGAATGGGTTGAGCAAACGGCAAGTGAAATTGCTACCGTGCTTTGGAGATTAGGTTGGAGGAAATAAAGAATGGTTATCATAGCGGACGGAATTAAGCTGGATTTTGATGATGTTCTTATCAGGCCGAAAAGGTCTACTCTTACCAGTAGGTCTAGAGTGGATATCCGAAAAGAATATCACTATCTTCATGTGCCAGTAAAAGAGCTTGTTGTTCCTATTGTTGCCGCTAACATGGACACTGTAGGCACTATGGAAATGTCTGACAGCCTACATGACTACGGAATGCAAACCTGTCTTCATAAATTCTACGAGGTAGACGATTTAGTAGACTACTTTACTTTTCACCCCAGACGAAATACATTCTACACTTTGGGTATAAAAGAAGAAGAGGTTGATAAACTGCTAGAGGTTGACGATCAACTTCCAGATATAGAGGAAGAGGGTCTTGGCATACATAAAATATGTATTGATGTGGCAAACGGCTATCAAAAAGTTTTTGTAGATCACGTTAAACGTATTAGAGAGATGTTTCCAGAGTCTGTAATTATGGCTGGAAACGTGTGTACGCCAGAGATGGTAAGCGAACTACTAATCAGTGGTGGGGCCGACATAGTTAAAATTGGTATCGGGCCGGGTAGTGTATGCACAACTAGAATGGTAACAGGTTGCGGTTATCCTCAGTTGTCAGCTATTATAGAATGTGCGGATGCGGCTCATGGTCTAAACGGTCATATCTGTGCAGATGGCGGATGCAGGACATCTGGCGATGTCGTTAAGGCTTTTGCCGCTGGGGCCGATTTTGTTATGCTTGGAAGCATGTTTGCCGGGACCGAGGAATGTGAAGGCAAATGGGAATATGAAGGAGAAAATAAGTCTTTAAAGTTTTATGGAATGTCTAGCGAAGATGCTATGGATGCACACAATGGTGGCGTAGGAAATTATAGAACATCAGAAGGTAAGTCCATGTTTGTAGATTATAAAGGACCGGTCTCTAATATTGTCCAACAAATTACAGGAGGCTTAAGAAGCGCCTGTGCTTATGTAGGTGCAAGAAATCTAAAAGACTTTCCAAAATGCGCAACTTTCGTAAGAGTTGGAAGGGTTCACTACTAATGATTATATACGATGAAAAAGACAAGTCTAAGAAAACCAATAGGGAAACTGAGACAGTGGCCTTTTTTGATATGGATGATGCCAGCCTGACGGTAACTCAATCCATCTTTGATGGCTCTGAAGTTCTAACTCACTCCAGCATTACACTATCAACAGAAGAATATAACAAGATTATTAACATAGCTAATGCGATATATTTTAAGCGCTTCTTAAATCTGTATAAGCTAGAGGAGTAGACGTGGTGGATAAAAACAAGATACTTACTAAAGAGACGGGAGAACTTAAAGTGGAGCCAAAGTTTAGAAGATATGATATACTTGATATGTTAACTATAAGTTTTTACAATCTTCTCATACTCGGTGTAGGTCTTGGTATTGGCTGGTTGATCTGGGAGTATAATCTATGAGGACTTATAAGGTTCGATACACCGTGAGCTACGACTGTACTGTTTTAGTTCCAGAAGAAACAGATGAAGATGAAAATCTTTATAGTGAAGACTATCTTCTGGAGGATCTAATATCAGATATAGACATTCCAGAAGGAGGCGTGAATGATAGTAGATACGTTAAGGACTCATTTAATGTTATTTCTACCGAGGAAGAGTCTTTTGCAGAATAAAAAAAATTAAAAAAGTGTTGACATTTTCCCATCAAAAGCGTATCATTGTGATAGAGCGGGATAGTCTCTAAAACAGGATTGTTTATTTGGGAAAGAGAGAATGAATGTGCAAACTCAAGTTCTTGAAAAAAGTGTGAACTCAATGCATCAGGATGTACCAAGCTCAAAAGGAGATAACTCTGAACTAGAGGAGCAGATAAAGAAAAAGATTATATCAAGACTAGGGAAACCAAAAGGCTTTTTTAGAGTTGATGCAAACCATCTGTGGGATAACTACTGGCGAGTAAATGTATGGTGCAAATTCTACAATAGCACTGACAAGGTTGTTCCCGGCTTTAAGATAACAGACTCTTTTTTTGTTACGGTAGGTAAAAACAACCGCCTATCTGCTAATCCTAAAATTGTTAAGAAATATTAACTAAGTAAACAGGTAAAGGAGGAACGTGATGCCGAGTAAAGAAGAGATGGCTAATGCTTATATTGAGCATTGCAAACAAAAGGTCTTGGAATTAGAGAAGCAAGTAGCTACTCTGCAAGACCATATCGCTGATTGCGAAAAAGAACTAGGAAATAACCCGGAGGAAAGTAATGATGACTGAGACACAATTTTTGATGGCCCTTAATAAGACAACTACTGCCTACACATGGACAGTAGAGGGAAAGAAGATTGTTGGTACTGCTAAAAATGGCAAGACTCGTGGAAAGAAGTTTAATCCTCTTACTGCCGTTTGTCGTTCATCGGGACTCGGTAATGGAACCACTACTCAAGCTGCAAAGAAGCTGGGTGTGACTACTTCTCTTAAGGATAGTATTGTTGGAGCTACTACGGCTTCTTCAAATCGTGGAAACTACCAAGTTCTTAGGGGTAAGATTCGTCAGGTTCTTGAGGTCTAGAAACGGAGGCTAGCGTTCTACCTGTTGGCTGACAGCATCAGTAGTCCACAAACTACTGGTGTTGTCGGCCATTATTTTCAACGGATTAAATAAAAATGCAAGACATCATTGAAAAACTCAGCGTGAATGGAAAGGGTATTCTGGCAGCAGATGAGAGTAGCCCAACAATCAAAAAAAGGTTTGATTCCGTTGGTGTAGACTCCACGCCGGGAACTAGGCATAATTATAGGCACACGCTGTTTTCCACAGAAGCTCTAGAGGACTATATTAGTGGTGTTATCTTGTATGAGGAAACCTTAAAACATATTATGGATGGTGAACCCACCGTACAACCTTTAAGGGAAAAGGGGATTACGCTGGGTATTAAAGTTGACACGGGGGCTAAACCATATGGCGTAGGATGTAAACTAACGGAGGGGCTGGATGGACTTACAGAAAGACTCAGCCTCTATAAAGACTTGGGGGCCGAATTCGCCAAGTGGCGTGCTATTATTAATGTTGATGATAGTGGTTCTTGTATTCTCGCTAACGCTTGGAACCTTGCTAGGTATGCTAAAAAGTGCCAGCTTGAAGGTGTTGTCCCTATTGTCGAACCAGAAATCATAATGGACGGATTTCATTGTATAGATGAAGCTGCCGATGTAACTGAAAGAGTGTTGCATCATGTATTTGATGCCATGTTCTATGAAAAGGTTAAGTTGGAATATATGATACTTAAACCTAACATGATTCTAAATGGGTATGCTTCAGGTATAAAGAATGATCCAAGCGTTACTGCGGAATTTACTGTGAGGTCGTTCAAGCGAACAGTTCCATCTGCCGTTCCGATAATTGCTTTTCTTAGTGGTGGACAGGATGATGGAGTTGCGGTGGAAAATCTTAATGCTATTAATAATGAAAATGATTTACCTTGGTATATGTCGTTCTCATTTGGGAGAGAATTACAACACAATGCTCTAAAGTATTGGGCCGAAGGTAATAAGGAAGATGCGAAGGACGCTTTGTTGGGAAGAGCAATTCAATGCAGTCTATCAACACAAGGCGAACTTCATGGGACGGTTAATATATAAATGTGACGAAGGCATGGGTAGCTTTCATTGGGAAACCAAAGCCTTTACTTCCGAGGGTAATAAAGAAGTGTCTTTTATTCAGACATGGTTTGATGATACCAAAATATTGAGCAAGCAGAGCGTAATAATGACTACCGACGAACTACGGGAAATATTGAACCGTATAGATAGGGATAAGGCATAAGGCTTGCCCCCGTAGTTCAACGGTTAGAACGCCGTTCTTATAAAGCGGTAACGTGAGTTCGACTCTCACCGGGGGTACTTAATAATGTTAAAGACGTGTTTACATGTTGCGTATATTTTATGCTGGAGTATGGCGATGATATCGTTTGCTCTTAGAGATGTAGATCAAGCCAACTACTTTGCGATCTGGGGAGTGGTAAATTATTTACTCTGGAAAGATACTCCACACAAGGTTAAAAATGTCAGATAATAGTAAATTTTATTCAGGTCTCATATCCAAAGCAGAAAAAATTTCTGCCAACGCCGATATCCCAAAAACCGTTGCTGTTCTTGGAGCAGGTGCTATGGGTATGGGTATTGCTTCTGTTTTGGCTGAGAAGGCGTCTATTAATGTCAACCTATATGATATAGATGTAGGTCAATTTAAGTTAGCCGAAGATATTCCATTAATCAGAACCACAACTGATCTATCAGAGGCAATTGAATCTTCCGATCTTGTTATAGAGGCAGTTCCAGAGGTTCTTTCATTAAAGAGAGAAGTTGTTTCCAAGTGTGTGGATCAGTTTGTTGCTACAAACACTTCAACATTTAAAGTAGAAGACATATCATCCAGAAGCAATTTTGGAGGAATGCACTTCTTTAATCCTGTATCTAAAATGCCTCTCGTCGAAGTAGTTTCAGGTTCATCTACCTCAGAAGAAACCGTAGCTATTCTATGTAAGACATCTTTAGCTATAGGAAAAGTGCCACTGATTTGCAATGACTGTAGCGGTTTTGTAGTCAATAGAATGTTAATGCCTTATCTTATTGAGTTTGATAAGATGGTCTCAGAAGGTCATGACTATTCTCATATAGATACGGTTATGAAAAATCACGGTTGGCCTATGGGTCCAGCAGAACTATGTGATCTCGTTGGTCTTGATGTTATCTACCACGGATCTCAAAGTATAGCAAAAGCATATGACCACATAACCGTTTCTGATAATAGCGTATGCCATCAACTATACAAAAATAAAGACTTCGGAAGAAAGTCACATAGAGGATTTTATAGCTACGATGTTATATCAGGTAAAAGGGCTGGTAGATTTTCTGTGCCGGGAAAGGTTAGGGAATCGTCTAGTGCAATTAAAGATAGGTTAATGTCACCTATGCTTGAAGAAGCCGATAGACTTCTTAATGAAGATATAGTTGATAGTGCCGCAGAGATAGATGTAGCATTAGCTCTAGGGGCGGGACTCCCGCCGTTTATTACAAGTATTTAATACAAGGGGGGCGATTGGTTTCGACTGGTAGCAGAAGTAATAGTTGCATGGAGTGGTTGGTCAGTTGGCCACTATAAAAGCTGACCAAAAAGTAACTGCCGAAAAGCAGTATGCGTTAGCTGCCTAGTGTAGCTTGGGGTCGGTCTGAGCCTTATTAACCAATCAGACCAAAAAAGGTTTTAGTGTGTTTCCTTAATAATACACTCTAGGTTGGATATGGGCCGTCTGAGCATACCAACCGAACTTATCAGGCTAGCTAAAAATGCCCGAGATTAAATTCAAAAATGATGTAACAGTTTTCTTTCAGATGGATATGGATGCGTCTAATGTCGTCTGGTTGGCAAGTGCATCCCACAGCAAAACTGGTCCTATCCAAGTTACAAGTTTTGAAAAAAGATATACCGAAGACGAAGGGATTGTTTTTGGTTTGGAGCCTGATGAGCTACTAAAGTTTATGAATAAGGCTGCAAGCATGAGGTTTACAGAAGAAGGTGAGCAATGCATTGCCTTCTTTGACTTTTAAAATTAGGTGGTGTAAATGAATAAAACTATAGCTATTAGTGGAGGCTTTGACCCCGTTCATGTCGGCCACTTAAATATGATTAAAGATGCTGCTAAATATGGTAGCGTTATTGTTATTTTAAACAGTGACGAATGGTTGGTTCGTAAGAAGGGGTACGCCTTTATGACTTTTGAAGAGCGTAAAGCTATCCTAGAGGCATTTGCCGATGTTCATCATGTTGTTTCGGTTGACGACTCTGATGGGACTGTGTGTGATGCATTAGACCGATTACGACCATGCTATTTTGGAAACGGTGGAGATAGGATTTCTAATAATGTTCCAGAGGTTAAGTTTTGTGAAAAGTATGGTGTTGGTTTAAAATGGAATCTTGGAGGAGCAAAGGTTCAAAGTAGTAGTGACTTAGTTATTCATTCCAAAGACTACAACCATAAAGATGAAGATTTAAAAACACATAATGATCCAGATAATCCGTTTGAGCTAGATTTGGGAGGACAGGGATGACATTGAAAAGAAAGCAAAAGAAGAAAAAACAGCGCGAACGATTAGCGAAGAAAAAGGTTCTAGATAGGCGCAAGAGTTTAAGAGAAGAGAGAAAACTAAAAAAAGAAGTTGAGAGAATTCAATGGGACGCTAGAGAAAGAATAACTCCCATTAGGAACCCTAAGAATGATAAAGAAGTGTAGTAAGTGTGGTGAAGAAAAAACGACTGCTAAGTTTTCTAAAAACAGAAGCCAATCAGACGGACTCACGGTATGGTGTAAAGAATGCCATCGGATATTCGGTGTTACTTTAGGTCGGATTCGAAAAAAAAGGCTAGTTGAACATCTTGGCGGTAAGTGTAAGTTGTGTGGATATGACAGATGCCCAGCCGCTTTAGACTTTCATCACATAAATCCAGAGGAAAAAGAATTCAGACTGTCTGGAAGTAAGATGAGGTGTAAATTTGAAACACTTGTAAAAGAAGCCGAAAAGTGTATGCTTCTTTGCGCTAATTGTCATAGAGAGCTTCATTATAATGAATCAGAAGAACATTGATAAGTCTGTTCAGATAGCCTGTCAACTTTTTCCCGAACGATATAGTGCTAAAAAATGTAAGGCTTTTCATTTTTCCTTCTTGTGGAAAAAGAACAGGCTGATATCTATCGGTCAGAATTGTGAAGATAAACCTTGCGCTAAAGCTTTGTACTTTGCTAAAAGATTTAAAACCCGTCTCCGCATCAAGTATCCGTATATTCACGCAGAGATCAATGCGGTACAAAAAGCATGGGGAAAGACTCAAATAGATAGTTCATTTAGTTTAGTATCTTTAAGAATGTCAAGAGGATGTGTTCTGAGAAATTCCAAGCCGTGTAGTGACTGCCAAACAGTATTGTCTGCTATCGGAGTAGATGATATTTGGTGGTCGGATAAAAATGGAGATGTGGTATGTGCGGTGTGATCGGGTGCGTAGGAGACAATCCTGTTGAATCGGTTATAACAGGAATGAAACGAATGGAATACCGTGGCTATGACAGCTACGGCTTTTGCGCGTTTAAAGAGGGTTCCAAACTTCTCTGTAGAGATGTTGGAATTATATCTCAAAACACTAGGCTTGATACTTACGCAGACACACTTAAGGATTATAATTATAATTCCGCAATAGGTCATACCAGATGGGCAACCCACGGAGAGGTCACTAAAGGAAATGCTCATCCGCAACATGATAATCAAGAGACTATATTTGTAGTTCATAATGGAACTGTAGATAATTCTCCAGCAGATATGTTGGATACAAAATATATTGTTCAGCAATTAAAGGTGCGAACAACGCAACATTGGATGGTCGCTGAAAGTGAGGATCGTTTTACTAAACCTCTGCGTAAAAAACCTACCATCTCTACAGAAGACTATCTAATGATAGTCAACTCAGTAATTCAAAATCTTGAAGGCGACAATGCCTTCTTAGTGTCGTTCTCAAAGCTACCGGATCACATTTTTTGTGCAAGCAAAGGTGATAAATCATTGCTTGTCACTAACAATGGATATATCAGTAGTGATTCTTATGCAATATCTGGAATGGCAAAGGAGGCTGAAGTATTAACCAACTCAACAGCATGTGTGTCTTCCTCTGGAATTATATCTTCTGTAAGAAATTATAATAGCCCTCCAAACCGAGTAGTTGTAATTCCAGAAGAGTCTGAAGACGCTAAAATGTCCGAAGAGCATTATATGCTTAAGGAAATTAAAGAACAATATTCTCTCATTGAGGACATGGGCAATTACCCTATGTACCATCCTCCGTTTCGTCCAAAGAGGCTACATCTAATTGGTTGTGGTAGTAGCTATTATGCAGCTATGTGGGCAAAGGTTTGGTTTGAGGAACTCGCAAAGATCCCCACTAAGGTAACTTACGGAAGCGAGGCTATTAACGCAACGCTTAAAGATCCTAAAGAAACTAGAATCTACATAAGTCAAAGTGGAGAAACTAAAGATATTATTCGTGCATCTCATAATGAGAGATCGGACAGTATATTTATAGTTACAAATCAACCCTTCTCCCATCTTGGCAATTCTTTCTTCAATACGATTGATATTGGTGCAAACATTGAACGAGGAGTTGCGGCCACTAAAACCTTTACTCTAACTTGTTATGCATTATGGGAACTTGCTTGGCACTGGTCATCTGAATCTGAAGAAAACGAGCTTAAAGTATTAGACTACCAATACGCCTTAGCCAATGGAATTAAACATGTGCTTGACCGTGAACAAGACATATCAACTATTGCAAAGATTGTATCTCAATATGATAATGCTCTATTTTTGGGCAGACATTGGGACTATCCAATAGCTTTAGAGGGTGCGCTTAAGTTGAAGGAGGTTAGCTATATCCATGCGGAGGGTATGCCAGCGGCAGAAATGAAACATGGACCCATCGCTTTAGTTGACGAAGAGACTCCAAGTATATTTACTGTTACTGGCTCTTTTGGCATGGATGCAATTATTTCTAATATGAGAGAAGTTAAATCTAGAAACGGAAAAGTGTTTGCTATTACCAGCCCTGTTAATTATGATAGAGTTAAAGAAGTTGCAGACTGGACTTTTCAAACATATGCTCTGCATAATCCTGCGATGGAACCGCTTTCAGCAAATGTTGTACTACAGCTACTTGCGTATTATGTGGCTGTTGAAAAAGGGCTTAATCCTGACCGTCCTCGTAACCTAGCAAAGAGTGTAACTGTCTAATGCCAAAATACTATGTAGAGACCGGAACTTTACAAGAAGTAGTTCAAGCCAACGACCCAAACAAAGCCTGTCTTCTGGCGGTATATAAAGCTACAAAAACTTATCACGAGACAGGTAGAAATGTTACTTTAGGAGAGGCGTTTATAGTTAACGAACGAGGCTTTCCCTCTAATCGAGAACCTTTTATTTTAGATACGGTCAATGACACTATGGTATCTACTGACACAATTATAGATGAATATAAGGAAAACGGAGGCTTCGACGGGCCTTCGTAGCTCAACAGGACAGAGCAACGGTCTTCTAAACCGTAGGTTGCAGGTTCGAGTCCTGCCGAGGGTACTATTTGATTTGTTTTTTTTGAATGGTTTAGTTACTATCTTATGTGGAAATCTCACCATAGGAGAAAACAATGCCAGATTCAGCGAAAAGATTAATCGTAGATTGTGACGGAGTGATAGCAGGAAAAAAGCATGGCGGTGAATACGCTAAGGCTGATCCTCTACCTCATGGTATAGAACAAGTTAATAAACTATACGACATGGGTTTTGAGGTTGTTCTATATACAGCCCGTTACGGCGATAGAGAGAATGGCAATATCCATCGTCAGTACGAAAGGGGTTACAGAGAGTGGACCGACTGGCTTGAGAAGCATGGTGTTAAATATACCTATGCTTGGATGGGCAAGCCAGCCGGTGCTATATATATAGACGATAAAGCGGCTAGGGTTAGAGGAGATGACGAAACCGGATGGGAAGAAGTGTGGGAAGAAATAGACAATCTTGAGGGAAAGGATAGGTACGGAAACCCGCTATGAAACTGGATCATATTGCCCTTAGAGTTGCAGACAGACATAAGGCTGTTAATTTTTTTCAATCAATGCTCAACTATGAAGTTGGAGCGGAGTTTGATATAGATTTTGATGATGGCTCTAAGGCAGAATGTTATGCTCTTATTCCTCCTCTTCTTCCAATTGTTTTAATTCGAGAAGGCCCAGAGATTTTTATTTCTGATGGAACCCCCGGATCAATTGTTGGTGATTGGGTTGAAGCTAGAGGAGGCGTTGGGGGTGTTCATCACATAGCTTATAAAGTTAAAGACATAGACAGTATAGTTAACGATTGGAGAAGTAAAGGAACAGTCGAGTTTCTAACAGATGATATTATTGATTGTCCAGACGATGATCTCAGGCAAATTTTTACTAAGCCATTAGACTACATGGGTGGAATAATTATAGAACTAATTGAGAGAGGATCTAAAGGGTTCTGTCAAAATTCAGTTCGGGACTTAATGAATAGTACGAAAGGATTATAATAATGACTACAGATCTTATTACCAAGGGAAAGCATTACATTAACGGATGTTGGAGTGATGGAAGCGAAAAGGATTCTTTTAAGACTATTAATCCAGCCACCCAAGAAGTCATAGGAGATGTTCCTAAAGCCCAATTAGCCGAGATAGAAAGCACTTATCATTTTGCTAAAGAGGCTTTCTTAGGTTGGAGAGAGTATAGTAGAGTTCAAAGAGCGGAATACTTTCTTAATCTAGCTAATCTTATAGAGGAAAGAAGAGATTATATAGCGAAAGCTATCAGTGTAGAAACTGGAAAGGTTTTAAATGAATCTATTGCAGAGGTAAATGAAGCTCTGCATATGGCACAATATGCTTTTGGTACAGGGAGAATGCCTTATGGTGAAGCAATTGCTTCAGAATTGCCGGAAAAAGATGCGTACATGCTTAGGAAGCCAAAAGGAGTCGTTGCAATTATTGCGCCTTTTAATTTTCCTTTTGCGATTGGCGGTTTTTGGTGCGCTGGTCCTGCTCTTGTTGAGGGTAATACTGTAATTCTAAAACCTAGTGAGGATGTTCCTCTAATTGGTCAAATAACAGCACAGCTATATCACGATGCGGGATTTCCACCCGGTGTTTTTAATCTTCTACAAGGAGATGGAAAAACTGGCAACTGGATAATTCACCAACCAGTAGATCATGTGTGTTTTACTGGTAGTGCAGAAGTGGGAATGCACGTCCGAAAAGTATGTGCAGAAAGTTGGCACAAGACTTGCTCGTGTGAGATGGGCAGTAAGTCTGCTGTAATTGTGCATGAAGATGCCAATTTTGATATGGCTATGGCTGCTTGTCTAGCTAGCGCTTACAAATTGTCAGGACAGAGATGTGTTTCTGCCGGTAGAATGATTATTCATAGATCTTTATATAAACCATTTGCAGAAGAGTTTGCAGCAAGAAGTGCTATGCTCAAAACAGGAGACCCATTTGATCCCGAGACTTTTTACGGACCCCTTGTAAACAAACAGGGGTTGGATAAAGTTGAACATTTTAACAGCATGGTCTTCACTGACAACAATGTTGATGTTTTATTGGCTGGGGTTAGATCTGACCCAAACGGGTTATTTATGACTCCAACAGTTTATAAGACAGAGTGGAGAGATGCTCCATACCTAAAGAATGAAGTCTTTGGACCACACGTTGCAATCATTCCTTACGACACCGTAACAGAAGCCATTAATATTTATAATGATACTGATTATGGATTGTCTTTGGGGGTTCTAACAAATGATTTCAAGGTTGCTAGAAGAATTCGCAACCAATGTGATTTTGGTTTGGGTTATTGGAATGGTGGCAGCATTGCTGCTGAGAGCCATTTGGGTTTTGGTGGAGTAAAGAAGTCTGGCAACGGACAGCCTAGTGCTGCTCGAACTTTCAGATCCGTTACTCATGAAGTTGCTTGGACTGTCAATCACGGCGATAGCCTAAACTTTCCACAAGGAATGAATACTGGATCGGAGTAGCTGGATGCCAGAATTCTTAATGTGTTCACCAGAGCATTATAATGTTGATTACGAAATCAACGCTTGGATGGATATACACAATGAGCCAGACACCGATCTAGCAAAAGATCAGTGGGAGATATTATATGATACTATAACTGATCTGGGAGCTAGGGTTCGTTTAATAAAACCACATCCGCATTTTCCAGATATGGTTTTTACCGCTAATGCTGGATTAGTAATGGATAATGTTGTTATACTATCAAACAATAAACATAAAGAGAGACAGGGGGAGAGTGTTCTTTTTAAGAAATGGTTTCTTAATAACGGCTATCGTGTAGTCGAGTTACCAAAAGATATCTATTTTGAGGGTGCTGGAGACGCTCTTTTCTTTAACGATGTTCTATATCTGGGATATGGTTTTAGGACAAGCAAAAAGTCCCACAAAATAATTGCTAATGCATTAGGTGTTGATTATGTTTCTTGCGAACTAGTAAATCCGAATTTTTATCATTTAGATACGTGTTTCTTTCCTATGAATGATAGAATTGTTTATCATCGTGATGCATTTTCTGAAGAATCTGCTGACAAAATGATGAAGTCTATATTTGAGAGATGTTTATTCAGCGGAAAACCTGTGGATATACTAAATGTGAGCAACCCCGAAGCCGAACAGTTTATATGTAATACTGTTGAAGTTAACAACAATGTAATAACACCTTGTATTGAAGGAATTGATTCATTTGGAAACCAGTATAATGCCCATTGGTGTAACATGTCAGAATTTATGAAGGCTGGAGGAGCAGTAAAATGTCTAACTCTCAAGTTATAGACAGGCTTTCAAAACATATATTAACAGACGGATTTCATGTTGTCGTTGACCCAATGTCCAGTGAAGGATCTTGGGTGGTTGATACTGATGGTAATAAATATCTTGATTGTTATTCACAGTTTGCCAGCCAACCATTAGGATGGAGACATCCGGCGCTGCTGAAAGCTCAAAACGAAATGGGTATTTCAGGCAGGATTAAATTGGCCAATAGCGATATGTACTCAGAGGAGTACGCCGATTTTGTTGACAAGTTCTCTGAGATTACTCCAGACTTCAAACACTATTTCTTTATAGATGGTGGGGCGTTGGCTGTAGAGAATGCATTGAAAGCTGCCTTTGACTGGAAAGCTAAAAAGTTAAACTACAGCCACACAGTCGACATTAACAATCTAGATGTCTTCCATCTTAAGAATGCTTTTCATGGAAGGACGGGGTATACTCTGTCCCTGACTAATACTACCCCAGAAAAAACTGCTCTATTCCCCAAGTTTAGATGGACAACGGTAGAGCCTGATTGGAAAGATATAGAAAAACGTATTCATAGTGAAGTAGCTGCTATTATTATAGAACCCATACAAGGGGAGGGCGGCGACAATCATTTTCCTCTAGAGTTTTTTACTAATCTTAGACGTATAGCAGACGACAATGATTGCTTACTTATATTTGATGAAGTACAGACGGGTATGGGGCTAACTGGTAAAATGTGGGCATACGAACATTTTAATATTGTTCCAGATATTATGTGCTTTGGTAAGAAAACTCAGGTGTGTGGATTTTGTTCAACTGAGAGAATAGATGAGGTTAAGGACAATGTTTTTAACACCAGTGGTAGGATTAATTCTACTTGGGGTGGCAATATAGTAGATATGATTAGATCGAGATACATAATAGATGCAATTCAGAAAAATAATTTAATTAACAATGCAGAAGATATTGGAAGACATTTACTTTGGGAGTTAAGAAAGCTGCCAGTAATAGATAATGTTCGTGGTAGAGGATTAATGATAGCATTCGATCTTTCTGAGGAATATGTTAGAGATCTTGTTATATCTAAGCTCTCGAAAAATATGCTCGTTTTAAAATCTGGAAAAAGATCAATAAGACTTCGGCCTCCTCTTACGTTTTCTATTGAAGATGCTAATCATGCAATCTCTTTTATAAAAGAGGCGGTAACAGAACTATGAAAATACAGAACGTCGGAATAATTGGACAGGGGTTTGTGGGAAGTGCTTTAGCCAGCAGTTTTTCTCCACATTATAAGGTTTACACTTACGATAAGATGCGTACAGATTTATCTACTCATAAAAATGTTTTTGATCTGTCTAGAGTTTGTGAATTACTATTTGTTTGTGTTCCAACCCCCATGAAGGAAGACGGCTCTTGTGATGTTTCCATAGTGGAAGAAGTTGTGAAGCAAGCCTGTAGTACCGGAAGAAAGAATATTATTGCAATCAAATCTACCATCCCACCAAACACAACAAAGTCATTACAAGAATTATGTCAAGATTCACAGATAGTTTTTAATCCAGAATTTTTGCTTGAACGTAATGCTGAAGAAGATTTTCAAAATACCACACGAGTTATTCTGGGTGGTCCCAGACCAGCAACAACAAGACTGAAACAGTTTTATTCCAGAATATTTCCCAGCGCACATATTATTAAAACAGACTCAACGGTAGCAGAAATGGTAAAGTATTTAACCAATTCATTTCTTGCAGTTAAAGTTTCGTTTGCAAATGAAATGTATGCCATCTGTGAAAGTCTAGATATAGATTACGATAAAGTAGCAGAATATGCTTTACATGATGAGCGTCTAGGAAACACACATTGGTCCGTACCCGGACCTGACGGCCACTACGGATTTGGTGGAAGCTGTTTCCCCAAAGATATAAATGCCCTAATGCATCTTGCTCAAACTTTATGCATAAAGGCTAATACCGTACAGGGAGCTTGGAATACTAATCTCATGGCTAGACCAGAGAAGGATTGGGAGAGTCTAAAAGGCAGAGCAATTATCTAGTAATTAAAACGTAAAGGTAGAGAGGTCACAAAATGCCTACTAGTGTACAAGAAGCCAACAGTATTGTAGAAATAATGGATGATTTTCTGGATGCAGACGATGCCAGAGAACTTACTGCGAGATTGGAACAAGAAATCGGTCAACATACTGACAATGATTCACTAAAAGTTAGCCTTGAGATGCTTAGGGAGCTTTATAAAGATAGAACCGGAAGCAGGAAAAAAGATCTCGCAAAGAAGATTTTCTTTTATTCATTAGTAACTTTTCACGCTTTTGTTATAGCTGTAAATATTGTTGCCTTTTTTATCTTACCATTCTTGTATCCACTTTTAGTATGGATGCCTCTCAACAGTTTTATCCTTACGGTTACATTCACTAGAGAGATATGTCCGTTAACCAGACTGGAAAACTATATCAGAACCTCTCTTGGTATGCCAAGGATAGGTGGGTTCATCGGACATTATTTGGTTAGGCCAATTAAAAAATTTCTAAAATCGAAGGAAGGCGGTGTTGACAAATCCTGATTGTCGGCTATAATTCACACGGGTTGAATTTTTGTTTTTGTTGATCGAGGGAAAAGAAATGAAGTTGGATAAAAATGTTAATGTAATTGGAAGGTCCGGTAACTTCGAGGAATCGAATTACACTATTGACGCTACAGCAAAAGCCTTCTCCATTCTTTCTGATGGCTTGTATGCCAACAAGATTAGAGCGGTTGTTCGTGAACTTAGCACAAATGCTTACGACTCTCACGTCGATGCTGGAAAGACAGACGTTCCCTTCGAGGTTCACTTGCCTAATTCGATGGAACCCCATTTTTCTATTCGGGATTTTGGTACAGGTCTTTCTCATGAAGATTGTATGGATCTGTATACTACCTATTTTCGGTCTAATCGAACCGAGAGTAATGATGCTGTTGGGTGCATGGGTCTTGGTAGTAAGTCACCCTTCGCTTATAACGATAGCTTTTCTGTTGAGTCATTTTATAACGGTAAGCATCGTACCTATACAGCGTATAAGAATGAGCGTGAAGAACCTGTGTTTGCCATGCTTAATGAAAAGGATACCAGTGAACCTAACGGCTTGAGGGTTAGCTTCCCTGTGCAGTCTCATACTTATGATAATGACTTCGACAGGTTTGCTGAAGAAGCTACTGAGATTTACACCTACTTCAAAGTTAAGCCTAAAGTCTCTGGTCAGAAGATTGAACTCGAACCAGTCAAGTATCTCCTTGAAGGTGACGGCTGGTCTGTTCACGATGGTAGTGGAACTAATTATTATGCCAGTGCTATCATGGGTCAAGTCTGCTACGAAATCGACCAAGACGCTATGGGTGATTTTCCTAATGAGATTAAGTCAGTATTGATGTCGAAGACAGATTTGTTCTTTGACATTGGTGAAATTAATATCACGCCTTCTCGTGAATCTCTTAGCTATAATGACTACACTCAGAAGGCTATCATTAGAAAGTGCGAGCAAGTTCTCGAACAGGCCGCTGGTATTGTCGAGAAGTCAATTGAGGATGCTGAAACCCTCTGGGATGCTAGGAAGCAATTCGTTGAGATTTGTGACTCAGATCGTCAGCTAGGTAGAATCGGTCAAAGCATCGACAAAGAAAATGCTGTATGGAAGGGTCATAAGCTATTCCCTGAGAGTACCCAGTGGGGTTATCACATTAGCACAGGGCATATTGATGGTCTTAGTGTAGTGATGTTCTACAGGGACGGATGGAAAGAAGCAGTCCAAAGAGATGGCAAAACTGGTATTGCTCCCAAGGGTAATTATGTTATCTATGTAGATGACCTTAAGCGTGGTGCTATCGGTAGGACCAAGCAACTTGTTAAGGACAATACTACCCACAACAGATGGGGAGGTTCTGACACAGGCTTTAGGGTCTATCTTGTTAAGGGTGATGATACTGCTATCCAAGAACTCAAGGACACTCTGGGATGCAAGGATAGTGATCTTTATCTGGCGTCTGATTTGCCTAGACCGGATAACTCTAGTTCTTACTCCGACACTGAAGCTAGAACTAAGATTGCTGTTTGGAATGGTAACACTTCAATGTGGGGAAAGCCTAATAACAACTGGGATGATGTGACTAAAGATCTCAAGGAAGGTGGCTACTTTGTAGAGATCAATAGGTACAAGTTTAAGAACCCTAAGAAACAGTGGGGTGATTATAGCAACAGGTGTGAGGTTCTCCAGACTATTATTGCTAAGTGTGCCAAACTCGGTATTAGTATTGATAAAATCTATGGTGTTAAGACAGCAGTTAAGAACAGTAAGAAGTTTCGTGATCTGGAAGCGGCTGGTGTTTGGGTCAATATCTTTGACAAAGCTGAAGAAATTGCCGAAGATTATCTTGACAACAAAGGCTATCGCACTATAATTGGAATGAGAGAGGGTCGTTCCGACCTGTTCCGTTATCAGAATCATCATATTGATTATGAAGATGTCCTGAAACTCAGTAATCTGACTGAGACAGATAACGACCTCAAGAACTTCATGAAGCTCTATGTATCAGAACAGGTAGAGGAGAGTGAAGAATATAAAGCAGTTAAGACATTGGTGAACTGTGCGGAAATAAAAGTAGAGAAGATCAGTAACGGTATTAGTAAGGAGGATTTTAACAAAGCGGAGAAGGCATTGTGGGAGAAGTATCCCCTTGTCAAAGCTGTGTGCCGTAGCTTTTCCTCAAACTATTTCGATAAGCCGAGTGAAGCTATCAAAGATTTGGCACGATATGTAGACCTTATTGAGAAGGAAAGTAAAGATGAGAATTAGTGGAAAGAGTTTTAGCGAATTGAAGGATGTTTTGGGTAAGGCTATTAACAGTGACATCGAGTTCACCTATAATGATAAGCCTCGTCATGGTGAGTTGGTTGATTTTGGGGTTGGTCCCCAAGGCCCGTTTTTTACCATCGAAAATGATGTAGACACTAAGTCATTTAGTGTGAGTAAGGTTGTTGGTCTTAAGGTTTGTCAGTCTGCATAACTTAAAAAGGTATTGAAAATGAATTACATTGTAAGCGGTAACGGAACTATGACAATCGTTGTGAACAACGAAAGTCACACAGTTGGACATGACCATCCTAATTACATGGCAATTAAGGAATGCCTTGGTAACAACGATGAAGCTACTTTGATCCCGTTGCTCGACATCCCTAAGTCTATCCTCAATTATACTGAAGGAAAAGTTGATATTAAGGATGGCATCCTTCAGTATGACGGAGAGGAGATTCATAACGCGCTAACTGATCGTGTTATGCAAATGATGAGGGATGGCTTCCCTTTCAAGCCTATGCTTAATTTCTTGGCCAACGTACTTGAGAATCCCAGCAATCGTGCTGTGGAGGAATTGTACTCCTTCCTTGAGCATAAGAATCTGCCTATTACTGATGATGGGTGTTTTCTGGCATACAAGGCTGTAACCCATGACTACAAGGATAAGTGGTCTGGCACTATTGATAATAGTGTTGGTCAGCAAGTAGGTATGAAGCGCCGTAAGGTGAACGACAACTGTGACGTTGGTTGCAGCGAAGGTCTTCACTGTGGTGCAATCGAGTATGTGGAAGGCTATAGTCGTATTAATGGTGATCCAGAGACCGATGATAAAGTGGTTATCGTCAAGGTGAACCCCAAGGATGTTGTTTCTGTGCCTCTCGATTGTGAGTGCCAGAAGGTTCGTACTTGTGCATACGAAGTGGTTGCTGATTACGAGGGAAAACTTGAGCAACCTGTCCATCACCAGAATAGCCAAGAATGGAGTCAGGACGACTTCGCTAACTTCATGACTACCCTTATGCATCGTAATGAGGATGTTGAGGAATATGATGAGCAAGACTGGAACGACGAAGGTTATAATCCCGGTCTTAACTAAGGTAGTCCTATGACCATGCTCGCCTATACTCCAAACTTTAATGGTGAACAGGCTATTTATGGTATTATATTTGTGCTAATCATCGCTTATAATTTTCGTGTTGGCTTTCTAAAGGTGTTCGTAGATGATGATGAGGATGCTGTAAGCTACGCCACTCCTACTCCTGCTGCTGTTCCTGCTACTCCTGTAGTAAAAACAGTTGCAACAGTTAGGAAGAAAAGTAGGAAGCCATTTAGTGAGGATGATTGGGACGAGATTTGTAGGATGGCTATTGACGATGCTAAAGGAGGAGATCACAGAGCTAGAGAGTGGGTTGTCAAACACGTTCTTAAAAAGGAAGAAGTTAAGGACAAGATTTCCACTCCAAAAACTGTGATTGAAGATGCTGTTGAAACTTTGAGATCAATGGGTCACTCTAAAGCGGAAGCTACTAGGATGGTCAATGAAGCCGTCAAATCTAAGAAATATTATAATGTAGAAAGCCTATTAAAAGATCTTTATAAGAAAGGTTAAATGTTCAGCACCCCTCTTTGGTCTCACCCTCGATCAAGCCAAAGAGGGGTGCTTTTTATTTTACGAGGCGATATAAAATGAACAGATTAAAAGGTATGACTTGTTACTTATGCGGCGCTATGGATCGCGTCGAGGATGGCGGGGTTGCTTGGAGGGAATGGATTACTCCCCATCTTTACGACTTGGGTGTTGGGGTATACAACCCTTGCAACAAACCTAGTGACTTCGCCCCAGAAGATGAAACCACAAGAAATGCCATCAACTATTATAAAGAAGTGGGCAACTACACCAAGGTTTCTGAAATTATGAAACCAATTTGTGCAGTTGATTTGAGAATGGTGGATATTGCACATTTTCTGGTTATGGATTTAGATGTAGATGTTCATATGTGTGGTTCTTACCATGAAGCATTTATGGCAGTCTTCCAAAAGAAGCCAGTGCTTATCAAATGTGAGCAGGGAAAGAACAGTTTACCTAATTGGTTGTTTGGGGTTATACCCCATGAGTTAATCTTTTCTACTTGGGCAGACCTTCTAGCCTACCTTAGAGAAATAGATTCTTCCGAAACTGTGGATCATTTAGATAGATGGAGATTCTTTGATTTTGAAAAAGTATATGGAGTAAAAAATGGTACGACAGCTTAGACAGAAAAGGATTATCAAAAAGCCAGAACCTTACACATATCCTACAAGGTATGGCAGTCATGAGTCAATGGTCGATGAAGAAAAGACCGAAGAACTTAATGACGAAAATAAAGTTGTGATACAGGATGAGCATGGTTACTATATAACGGATAAGAATAGACTCGATAACGGTCTTGCAGATCCTAAGCGTTACAATACAAGCCGTCTAAATTGGTATACCAAGGAGAAGCCCAATGTTTAATGTTCAATTCAATAGACGCGATTTTATGAAAGTTGGAGGAATTAGCGCCGCTCTTTCTTCTGTAGGTCTAACAGATGCTAATGCGGCCAATCTTCCTACTGGTGAAAAGTCAGTAGTTTGGTTGTGGCTAGGTGGGGGCGCAACTCATATTGAAACTTTTGACCCCAAGCCCTCTGCTCCAGTTGGAGTACGGTCTACCAATGGGGCAATTATGACCAAGGGAGATTTCTTGCTTGGTGGTAATTTCCTTAAGCTAGCTTCCAGAGGAGATAAGATTTCAGTAGTTAGATCATTTGCTCACAGGAACGCTAGTCATAGAACTGGTACTCACTGGGTAATGACTGGTCATAACTCAACTGATAATACTCCACAGTCAATGCAGCAAGAGCCGTCATACGGTTCTATCATGTCTTCAATGTATGGAGCGAACCATCCTTTGAGTGGTATGCCGACATACGTTAAGATTAATGGTATTTCCTTTGATGGTCCTGCTTGGCTGGGTGGTCAGTATAAGCCATACGAGGCAAGCGGTGAGGGTGTTGAAAACCTTAAGACCAGAGTGGAGAACAATCGTTTTCTCCAGCGTCGTGATCTAATTGGCGGTCTAGATAAGCTCAAGATTGAGAATGATCTTGAAATCTGGCCTGATTTGCGTAAGCAGTCATTTGGTCTTATTCTCGGTAAGGCTAGCGAAGCCTTTGATCTAAAGAAAGAGCCGGAAGTCAACCGTAAGATGTATGGTGGAGGTCTTGGTGAACAAATGCTTCTAGCTCGCAGATTGGTTGAAAACGGAACTAAGTTCGTAACCATCCATTATGGAGGCTGGGATATGCATAGTAATATCGCCAAGTCTCTTGATGGAAGAATGCCCCAGCTTGACCATGCTCTGTCTACCTTCATTGATGATCTGGAAGAGAAGGGTATGAGTAAGAATGTGCTGCTAGTGGTAACAGGAGAGTTTGGTCGAACCTACCGCGTTAATAAAAATGGTGGTAGGGATCATTGGCCCCAACTTAGCCCGCTTATGTTTAGTGGTGGGGACTTTGATATGGGTAGAGCAATTGGTGAGTCCACCTCTAAGGTAGAATCTCCAAAGAGCGATCCATTTGGACCGAAGGATGTTACTGCTACTTTGTTTTCTCATTTTGGAATTGATCCGCAAACTCAGAAAATTGATTTTGCTGGTCGCCCAAGGTATTTCGTAGAGAGTGATGCAAAGGTCATTCTATGATAACTTTAACTGAAGCAGCAGTTAAAGAATTAAAAAAACTCATGAACGACACGCCCGAGGCAACCAATAGGTTGCTTCGGGTTAGTGTCGTTGGTGGAGGATGTTCTGGATTTGAATATAACATGGGCTTTATAGAAGAATCAGAATATTCAGTTAACAATGATAGCATGTATTCACAAGCGGGTATAGGAATAGTAGTGGATAAAAGGAGTGAGCCTTTTATTCAAGGCGTTACGATTGATTGGTATGAAGATTTAATGAAGCGCGGTTTTGTTTTTGAAAATCCAAATGCAACAGGAGGATGCGGCTGTGGAAAAAGTTTCAGTGTCTAGTTTTCCCAATAGGGCTACCAGTATAGTTTGCGATTATGTGGATAAACAGGGGTTGAATGGCCCGGTCAAATCTATACAACCGCATTTTCGTATGTTATGTCTAGAAGCTAAAAAATCTCATCCTTTTTTTGTTTCCTGTGTCAAAGAAGTATATAACAATGTTGACTGGAATTTTGTTGAAAAACGTTTTTCTGAAAGTGGTAAGTAGTTTCTTCTTTTTATTTAGCCCTTTTTATTTTTTTGTCTCTGCCCAATTTACCCGGTTCTTTGCGCTAGCCTCTGAGTCAGTGAGTTTATAAAAATGATAACTCAAAACGATATTATCACAGTAAAATCTTGGATGGATCTTGGAGATTGTAATTATGAGATTGATCACAAAGATGACTCCATTCCAGAATCTGGAGTTGTATATTGTAATATAGAACATATTACAGAATTTTTTGATAAATGCCGCCACACCAACAATGAGTATGTTGTCATAAGTGGGTTCAGTGATTATGGAGTGGCTCTCCAAAAAGAATATCCGGTTTGCATGGATATGTTAAAATGGCTTTCTACGTATGCTCAATCAATTATTCCCCGCTTGGAATATAATTCTTTAGAAATTCCCGCCCCCTGTGACCGAGATCAATGCGATATAGAGGATATGTACTCGGTTAGATGTTATGCGCATACCAGAGCTACTTTTAATGAGATTCCCTCAAACGTAAAGAAGTGGTTTTTAGTCAACTCCATGACCTATGACAAAAGAATTCAAGGCATTCCGCTTGGTGTGGGAAAAGATGCCAGCGAAGAAATATCTAAAACCAAAAAATATGCTGGAAACGAAAAACAAAACTGGTTGTATATCAATTGGCAAAATTATACCGTAGAGAGACACGGTCTGCTGCAAGCTTTTAAATCCAATAAAACCCACTGGATGACAATCGTAGAAGAGCCAAAGGAATTTTCTGAGTTTTTAGATGAATTAGCCCAACATGCTTTTGTTGTATGTCCTGCGGGAAACGGAGTGGATTGTTATCGAACGTTGGAGGCTATTTATGTAGGCTGCATTCCCATAGTTTTGAATTCTCCAACCACACAATATTTAAGAGATTTGCCAATATTAATTATTGACAACTGGAATCAAATCAACTATAACTTTTTACAAGATCAGCATGAAAAGTTTCAAAATATGGAATATGATCTAAGTCGGGCAAAATTATCGTACTGGAAGGAACAAATAGATGAATCTAAACGTCATATCGCCCATTAACCAGTTGGGCTACGGTATAGCGGGTCTTAATATTGTTAAGGCTTTGTCAGAATTGGAGCATGATGTAAGTCTATTTACCATAGGACACGTAGAAGCCCCTCCCGAATACTCTAACGTATTACAATCCTGTGTGAACAACGCCGGGGTTCCTGATTTTCATGCCCCATGTATACGCATATGGCATCAACATGCAATGGCTGAATTCATCGGTAGAGGACAACACATAGGATTTCCCATTTTTGAACTGGACACGTTCACCGCCCAAGAGATGCACCACCTAGACTACCTAGATAAGATCTTTGTTTGCAGTCAGTGGGCAAAAGATGTTGTAGTTACCAATTTGTATAATCAATATAAAAATGACAACATAGCCCTTAATACTCATATTATACCTTTAGGAGTAGACAGAGATATTTTCAGAGAAGCACCTTCCCCCAGAAAAGAGACGGTCTTCTTCAATTGTGGCAAGTGGGAAGTAAGAAAAGGGCATGATATACTTGTTAAAGCTTTTAATGAAGCCTTTGGAGAAGAAGACGATGTTGAACTATGGATGATGTGCGAAAACCCTTTCTATTCTAGGGAAGAAAACGCCAATTGGGAGATGATGTACAAGGAGTCTGGATTGGGTAATAAGATTAGAATGATTCCGAGACAGCAAACGCAAAATGATGTGTATAATATTATGATACAAACAGATTGTGGAGTGTTTCCTGCTAGAGCAGAAGGTTGGAATTTAGAGTTGCTGGAGATGATGAGTTGTGGAAAACAGGTGATAGCCACCAATTATTCCGCCCATACTGAATTTTGCGATAACAATAATTGTCTTCTGATAAATACAGACGGTGTTGAACCAGCACAGGATGGCAAGTGGTTTTTTGGACAAGGCAACTGGGCCAAAATTGAAGACGCACAATTTAACTCTTTAGTAGAACATCTGCGCATGATTCATGACCTCAAACAATCTGGAAATCTACATACAAATTCCGGCGGCATAGAGACCGCTAAAAAGTATTCTTGGGAGAATACAGCCAAGGAGATCATCAATGCCACATCCCCGTGAAGGCGAGAGACAATCTAAATTTTTATCAAGATGCATGGCTAGTCGAGAATCTAAAAACAAGTTTCCAAACCAACAACAAAGAGTGGCGTTTTGCCATAGTCAATGGAGAGATGGTACTATGTCAAGCGCCGAATATAAAAAACATCATTACTTTCTAACGCAGCGAGCGCAAGATCTTATTGAAGCATCAAAAATGCCAGATCATATTTTAAATAAAGTATCAGAATCTTATGCCGATGATAAGGCTGGCTATCCAC
>LULM01000151.1_pt1 | contig 25473 bp, 35 predicted proteins | sample 728151 | NCBI WGS metagenome assembly LULM01 (sample SAMN03860289, study PRJNA289734) | marine metagenome | biome: seawater column; feature: ocean; material: water; isolation source: Red Sea water column Station 149 - depth 200m | place: Saudi Arabia: Red Sea | collected 2011-10-15 | depth 200 m
GCGGAGACGGCGGCAGCATCTCGTGAAGCTAGGTCGCTGCTCTCTAATCTTTGGGCGCACGATGTGGAGCATCGTCTGAAGATGCGCCGCAAGGCGGAGGCCATGGCTATGGGACTGGGGGACATGGACGTGGGAACCTATCCATCACATCCGGCAAGCAACACGGTTGTTCATAACAACGGTGGCCTTCTCAAAGGCGCGTTGCTAGCAGCCAGTTTGCTAGGTGCGGGAGGGCTTGGAACTTTCGGGATGCAAATGGCCACCGAGGCCGGCAAACCCAGGGAGAATAACGTCGTCCAAACCCCTGACCTGGGTGAGAAAATCGAGTCGTCCAAACCCCTGCCTCCTGGTGGACAAAAGGTCACGCCGATAACGTTCGATTTGCTGATCGAATCTGTCGACGGTGGGATCAAGGCTACGGTAGAACCGTGAAGACACGCTACGTCTACAACGCTCAGATCATGAGACTGATCGACGGAGACAGCGTTGAGATCATAGCCGACTGTGGATTCGGTATAAGCCTGCGAATGAAGGCAAGACTCTACGGGATCAACACGCCAGAGATGAACACTCAGGCTGGCAAGGATGCCAAGAAGGCTCTGCACAAGGTTCTGACAGGGTGTTCCATGTCAGACAGCATGTGGCTGCACACCATCAAGACGCACAGGCAGAGCAAGAAGAATCCTATGGATGCTTCCGGAAAATACGGAAGGTATCTCGTTGAGATACTGGGCAAGGACAAGGAGACCGGGAAGATTGTCAACGTGAACCGGGAGCTTGTGAATACCGGACACGCAGAAGATTATCCGTCCGTGTAGACAGGCTCGTCTGAAGCCATGATCCTCTCGTACCGGAGGAACGCTCTGCGAACCCTGTCCTTGGGCCATGGTCGTGAACCGTCGAACCCATTGCGCCTTCGAGGCTTTCGTCCGTCACGGGTAGCAAGCATATCCTCCAGCTTGTCGCTGATGATATCGAAGCTGTACCCATGCCTTGTTCTCATGTAGTGAATGAGACGCATCACGGATATCTGGGCAGGGTCCTTCACCAGGACGTTACGTTTGCCGACAGCCATGTATCCTATTGGCGGCTGACGTGTGTTCATTCTCCCCTCAGACTTCCGCTTGGCGGCAGCCTCCCTGTTGCGAAGGCTCTTGATGTCACTCTCCCACTGTGCCACGGCAACCAGAACGTTCGCGAAGAACTTTCCGTTCGGCGTTGCTAGGTTCACAGACTGGTCGATGAAGTGAATCGTAACCCCACGTTGCTCCCACGCCGGGAGCGTTGTCGTGAAGTCCTGCACTGAACGGAAGGCTCTGTCCATCCGTAGGAAGACAACATGATCGTCACGCTCAAGGCTCTTGTTGAGCCGGCGTCCCTCCTCACGGTCAACCAGCCTAGTCTTCCATGCACTCTCTCCCTTCTCAAAGAAGAACCCTCCCCACTCCAGACCGGAGTCTGAAGTGGGCAGGGTCTTGAGAAGGTCGAAGTATGCCATGGCCCGCGCAGCTTGGTCATCCAGGGACTCACCGTTGAGGCTCTGCTCGTCCTTGCTGACACGCAGGTAGGCATAAACCTTCGGCATCACACACCCTCCTCTGACACGGTGCGTGTGTGGACCATCAAGGTGTCTGGCCTGTCGTTCCTACGTCTTACGATAAGAACATTGGACCCCTTGATTTCATCAAGAGCATCAGTCTGATAGAGGGTTACGTCATCAGGAACAAGCCACGAACCTTTGGCTTCAGCAAGCCACCCTATTGCATCTATTGCACAAGGGAAGTCGATAACCAATCGCACCCTTCCGTCAAGAGTCTTACCGCTATGCGGTACGAACGCTTCCTTAGCAATCGAATCATCGACTAGATGCTTAAGGATATCCTCTCTCTCAGCCATAGCATCAGCAGGTTCTTGCTGATTCATCACTCGTCCTCCTCATCGTCCTCGTATTCTCCCCCTACCTCAGCCCAGGCCTCCGCTAATTCCTCATCCTCCTCTCGGTCACCTTCGTTCACCCACGACAGGACAACTTGCAGCAGGTGATTGTAGTCACTGCTCATTGCCTCCTTGCGAAACTGTGTGATCTCCTCACTGGTTGCGCCAGCCCGCTTCAGTGCCTTAGTCACTCGACCCATGATCGCGAAAGCGTTGCCGTCCTCCCCAACCAGTTTGACGTAGGCGTCTGGGTACTTTGGTTGTGTGCCTGCCATGTCTAGTTCTCCTTCTGTAGTTGAGCCTGTTCTTCGTCATACTCTTTCTCGTCGCGGACTGCCTCTTGGCAGTCAGCCCACTCGTGATACCCCATGCGGGTATCGTCGTTCATCACCTCCTCCTTCCAGGTTGACACGGGGAATTCTTCGTACTCCTCGAAGTGAGCTATCGTCGCTGGCCGCAGGCTTGGCACAGTGATGTTCTGGATAGCGGTATCCAGCTTGCCAAGTACGGTCAGAACCTTCTGGTCGGGATGGGCAGGGAGGGCGAGGCCAACCTGTTCACCGATGTGGTCCCTTGCCAACTGGGCAGCACACAAAAGGCTGTGTTGACACGCTTGCATTTCAGTGTGGTACATCACTCATCCTCCTTCGATACAGAAACCAATATGTCAACCTGTTCCCACATTGGGCCAAAGTTCAGCTTTCTATGAATCCACGTTGCCATCTTCTGTGCCTGTTCATCAGACACGCCATGGTTGTCAAGTAGATACCCAGCTACATCATCTACTGTCATCAATCATCCTCCTTCGGGTTAGCACAGGCCCAGCACCTAGCGTAGTTGTCCGGTTTCTCTCTGGTTGTGAAGACGTGAGGTGGTGGCGGCTGAGTGGACAGGCTAGGACCCTTGGCAAACTCGACCTCCACCCCGCACTCACAACAATCTGCCAGCCACCCGGTGATTACACCGTTCTTCCGGATAGTTCTGGTGTTCTTCTTAGTGATTATTCCGAGTGGTAATCCTCTTTGACGCTTAGTCATTACTCGTACTCTCAATAATGTGTATGAAAACCACCGCTCAGGATTAGGCAGACTGTGGTGGTGTCAGTCTCGGAAAGCAACGCCCCGGTTTCATGGACGCGACCCTTCTATAGCTTACTTAGGGTTCTTCCTACGGCTCTCTGAGCTTACCGACCCCCAGGCTACACACCTCGTGTCGAAGTAAACGCAAACACAAGGCTATCGCCGTTATGGGCGGGGCCACCCAGACGAAGACTAGAACGCAGGCTCATTGCCTCCTCTTAGCAGGTGTTCAGTAGCGTTTTGGGAATTCAGGATAACTGTCCCTCTCTTGATGCCTGTCATGATCCTCAGCTTGACACCCTCGTCTCTCTCGATACGCATCTGCTTGTTTAGACACTCCTTCTTAGCGGTGTGCATCTGCTTCCCAGTGTGGAAAGGTTCCCCCTCTCGCCTCCATGTCACCACGCCATCCCGTCTACGCTGCTTGGCAACGTACACGCAACACTCCCACGAGAAACTCCAGCCAGAGTTCTGTCTCGACCCGTAACTTATGACCCTGTCTCCCTCCTTGAACTCAGGCCACTCGTCAGCGTCGATGGTCTCAAGATCCCCGTAGTGTCCGGTCCAGGAACAGCCATTACCGTTGCAACAGGACACACAATGTGCTGGCCCTATCCTGTCCTCCTGACCAGAGTTCAGGTGCAGCCCTGCATCAGTCAGGTATCCGAAGGCCAGTAGGGTGATAGAGAACTTCTGACTTCTCTTGCATTCTGGACAACACTTACCCTTCAGGTGACCGTCGTTCCCGTTTATATCGAACGCTGTCTGGGACCTTATGTGCTTCTCTGTCAGTACGGGCTTAGTCATATCTTGCCTTCCAAAAACATTGTCGTGCTGCCGATTGTCCAGTGAGACAACAGCTTCCCACTCCTGTGTTGGTGAGCCAGGTGGGCAGCTAGACCTGTCTTACCCTTGAACGTCCTGTCACATACGCAGCGTAGTCTTCCAGCCGTCTCGCCCTGTCTGTGCCCTGTTATCATGCCGGGGTGCTTACTCATGATGTGCTGTACCAACCCGAATCCACTGTCACATACAGAATTACAGTCAATGGCCGGGCATCTGATCTTGTCCGGTGGCAGCATGTCATTCCCATCAGCGTCTATAGCAGGGTAGGTTCTCTGGATGTGATTCTGTATTCGCGATATCAGCCCGGCAGCAGTACGCCTAGCGTTACGCCTAGCTATACGCCTGCCGTTGGACATGGCTAACCTTCGAAAGATAGCACGCAACTCTGTCTCAAGTTTGTATTCGTCCAGCTTGGTTGGCGGCTTATCCATGGTTACCAGCTTTCGCATAGTGTGTGTATTGGTCCCCCATCCGGTGGTGGTGACAAGCGGAACGCTCCGCCTGCCACCACCACTCCGTGGAGTAGGCTGTCAGACTTCGAGTTGAACTCGTGTCATCCAGCTAGGCACAGGGTAGTAGTCCGACTCACGAGTGACACAAGCCACGGTCTTTGCCCGTAGCTTTTCTTCCGGCCAGTCAGTCTCACCATCAGTGCAGATGATGATGACATCAGGGTCAGAGAGTTCCTGAATCTCAGTGGCCAGGCCACCCATGTCAGTACCTCCACCACACTGATCAAACTGAACCTTCTTCACGTCGAAGATATCCTGTGCCACGCCCAGTGAAGCATCGCCAGCGTAGACTGTGATGCTCGTAGGGTGTGCGCCCAGAACCTTGTCGATGACACCGAGTGCCATACTCAAGTCTTTGCGGTTCATACTGGCTGAGGTGTCTGCCAGTATCGCAACCTTGGGCAGAGGGTCCACTCTGGACGGGAGCATCCCACACCCGGCAACCTGCCGGCGTGACGGACGCTTCCAGTTCAGGTTCTGATGGCCCCTCACAGAGGCAACAGCGTACCTCACAGCCGATTGGAGCAGCTTCTTGGGGTCAACTGTCGGACGCAGGATATCGTCGCACAGGCGGCCAATAGCACCCGGCAACGTCCCCTTGGTCTTGGAGTATTCATCAGCAGCCTTGGCTGTCTGCTTCTGAAGAATCTCCTTGTCCACCCCATTCATGCCGGGGTGCTGCTTGGTGGGTGGACCCTGCTCCCAGTCTCGTGGCTCTCCATCAGAGCATGAGCCACCCTTTGGCGGAGCATCATTCTGCCCACTCTCACCATCCTCGCCACCGTCACCACCCTTCTGGCCACCAGGGCCTTGAGGATCCTTGGAGTGTGGCTTGTCTGGCAGGGCTTCGTAATACTCCAGCTCAGTCAACCCTTCCTCAAACCCAAACTTATCAGGCCACAGGCATCCATCAGGCAGACGGAACCCTGCGTCCCTGACTATCGGGTTGATGACAAGGTCACACGCAACGTTCCACTTGTCGAGCTGTTCACTGGAAGGGTCATCCCCGAACAGTTCCCTAGCTCTCTTGCAGTGGGCCAGTGCATCATGGAGCAGTTCGTGGAGACATACGCCACTACACTCCTTCAGTGACCACTCATCGAACAGTGCAGGATCGTAGTACAGTCGACCATACTGATCCATCGCAAAGGTTCCAAGACCCTCACTCTCCACAGGTATCAGAGACATCATGTGCCTCTGGAGGTACGGCATTCTGTCGTAGACAGCATACCTTGAGTCATCAATTCCAAACTGGATACTCATCATTCTCCCCCTTCCATCCACGTTGGGGTATCAGGATGCTTCCTGCTGCAAACATCCTCCACCAGTACATCGAATACGTCACGATACGGGTCACAGACATCCGGGAAGGTCTTTACGATGACCTCCCACTGTTCATCAGTGACTTCTCCGAGTTCCATGTCTCTAATGACATGCTCTGCCTGTTCTCTGGAGAAAGAAACTGTCGCCAACGACTCTACTTTGCTGTCCTTGGTACTCATTAGTTTGCACTCCTGTCTCGAACGTTCAAACGGGCACGGAGAAGGGACTGTAGCTCTTGCCCAAGCTGTGCAGGCAAGGTGTAGTTGTCCTTCACAATCTTGTTGCCGTCACGGTCGTTACCGTGTAGGGCACGGGCAGCCTCATGGACAAGAACCTTCTGTCCAGGCTTGGTGACAAGGTTGTTCAGCAACGCCATCGCTGCTTCCCAACGACCCTTGGTATTGTTTTCCACCACGGCAGCCTGAAGGCTACCGAGGAAAGCAATAGTCTGGTCAGGCCTGTCAAGAGGTGTGAAGTCAGTGTTTTCGTTCATGGCAAACCTGTTGATCCAGTTCTCCGGATCAGGCAGGTCAAGCTCCTTGCAGTAGGTCATGAACTCAGCAGCAGCATCCACTCCAACGTATGCTGCACCAGCCTCAAACTTCTCCTCGTCACCCAGACCGACAGCCTCCAGGCCAGCCCAGACTTTCTGGAGAGCAGTCCAGCTACGGGCAGTACCGTATGCACCACCCTGCTCCGCATCACTGAGCTTCATGTTGCCACCATCGTCAGTGGCCGGCTCGAACAGCTCAGGCTTGCGTTTCCTGAACGCAGCACAGAGGTTCCCGATAGCAGGCTGGTTGTCCATCCAGTTCTCAGGAACATCAGGGTACTCGGCAGACGGAAAGTTCAGCCCGTTCCTCCACCCAGCCATGACATCATCCCATGGAGTCTTCCATGTGTAGTGTCCCAGCCTGTTGGCCATCGGAGGCTCAAGCTCAAACCCGTTGGCAGCACAACCAGGAGGGTTGCACATGGAGATGATCCACAGGTCAGAAGGCAGGTCGAAGTTGCCAATCTTGCGTTCGCAGATGATGCGAAGCATGGCAGCCTGAACAGGTGGCGGGCTGGTAGTCAGCTCGTCGATGATGAGAGCAGAGGGTTGCTCGTGTGTCATCATCGCCCAGTCAAGCGGCATCATCTCACAGTACCGCTTGCCATCGACCTCAACCACGCCAGGGTAGCCACCGACATCAGGTGCGTCGATGATCGACCCAATCAGGCAGAACGGTCGTCTACCTGCCCACCTCACGAAAGCCTTGGCAACCTCAGTCTTCACCGATCCCGGAGGACCAGAGAACAGTGGAGTCTCACCCACTTGGGCAGTCACCCATCCAGCAGCATTAGCCATTGATACCATCAGTTACTCTCCTTGTGTGGCCCGCTTCCAGTTGGTTGTCTCTATACGATCATCATTCCCTGAGTCGCAGCCTGCTGGGCAAGGCTCAGTGCATCGGACAGCCGATCACCGAACTCACCCAGAATCTCCTCGTTGACTACGATCTCATCCTGTAGCTCAACACAGCGTCGAAGCCTGTTCTCCAGTGCTTCTTCACCCAGTTCCCCACTCATGATCTCTTTCATGAGGGCACTGCCTTCCTTCTCCAGCTCTGCACTCATGCGATCCTTGACAGAGCGAAGGCCCTTGGGAGTCATCTCCCAGCCCACGGGAGTCACAACGTTACCGGGACAGGACTCCTCCAGGTCATCACACAGTCTCTCGAACCTGTCACTGTGATCTTCCGGTATCCAGTAGATTCCACCCATCGGTCTCAGTGACACGACCATGGGTCGATAGGACTTCAGAATCCGAGTCAGGATGGCTCCAACGTCAGCACCAGACACGGTGGCCTTGGATGTGTCGTAGAGTTCCTGAATCCTCTGCTGCTTGACTCCCGTAACCATGGGAACCACAGAGTAACTGAGAGTGTCGTTCTCAATTACAACGGAGCCGTTGACGATCTTGACACGGAACGCTTGGCTAGCGTCGTTCTCAGTCTCGTCCTTCCTCTCCAGCTTGACCTCGTAGCCATTCTGCTTGAGGTGCTTGAGTCCACGGATCAGCCAGACATGGCCACCCGGTGGCGGAACCTCGCTGGTGAACGCAGAGAGTGCCTGTCTCAGAGCCTTCTCGTTGGTCATCTCATCAGGCAAGAGAGTCCCGTAACCGTGTGCATCCAGAACCTCAAGCAGGTTCTTGCGTGGAGTGGGAGCGTTGTCCCAGTAGACTTGGACACCGTTCAGGGGGTACTTACGTTCTCTATTCATCGTCGCTCTCCTTACTCGTGTCGGAAACAAAACCAAGGTCAACAGTCAACCAGTGTTCTTCGGCAGCCTTGCGTGCGTCAGACAGGTAACGATGGTAAGAAAGAGCCTTGATGGTCCACTCTCTACCCTCGTAGTACAGCATATATCTACTGTCTCCATAGAAGCCTGTCGTTGATATGTGATATGCTCCGGGAGACGATCCAAGAGGACCAATAGAGTGCTGTACAGTGGAGCCATCCTTGAGCTTCACTGGGTCCTTCCACTCTATGTTTCGTGGTTTACCCATCGTTGTCCTCCTCATCAGGGACATGGATTCTCAGTGTCGGATCAGTCAGTTCATCCAGATACGTTGCCATTGGCGGCTCAATGTCTGTCGTTGGACCGCAGGATTCTGGCGGCTCACACCAGATGGTGTACTCCAGTGGTGTACCCTTGGTTGGCTCTGGCTCTCTATCCTCCGTTCGCCTCGTCACCATCCAGGCGAACAGTGTCATCGCTGCTAGACTGGCAGCAGTCCATAGTATGTTGGTCATCGACAATCCTTTCTGGCGGCATATGCACTGTAAAATACGGTGCCAGCCTTCTCTCCCAACGCAACAACGGCAGCCAGCGACCCACGCCAGGGTAGCCAGCTACCGTTGTCTGTACCGTTGGTTGGGTAGCACAAGATGCTATTGAACGTAGCTCGGTTCGTAGTTCTCGTCGTCGTAATGATCTTCACCGTAGATGAAGACGATGCCAGGCTGGCTTGGCAGGTAAACGTCACCCGGTTCACCCTTGCCATACTCAAGGTTGGGTACGTTCTCAATCCAGCTAGGCCCGTAAGTCTCGTTGGATGACTTGCTGACCAGGAACATACCAGTGGCATTAGCCCACCACTGTGCGTTGTGTTGGGCAAAGATGCTGGATTCATCCCTAGGATTGATAACCCAGCCTTCGCTCCCATCGTCCGGAGTGCAGGTGATACTATCTGGCCACAGATCGAACTCATCCCCAACGAAGTCACCGTGGGCAGATACCAGGGAGCCACCTTCCTCAACAAAGTGCGAGATGCCACAATCTGTGAGATAGGCAACGTCATCTGCCAGGGATCCTCTATCAGACAACGACGCAACCTTGCATTCAACAACCATGATCTTTCCTCAACTAACAAAGCTACAGAGTATGTGACCGGACTACTGGCCGTATCACGTTCAAGATTCTTGGCAGACTGGCGGCTTCCACTCTTTAGCCACTCCCCACAATCCTGCCGGCGTTCACCGTCCAGGGGGAGCGTTGCGGATAGCGACAATCTGGTGCCAGGCACCCTAGACTAGGTGGGCAGGCATCCGGGATTGCAGGCCGGGCCGGGCCGGGAATCCGGCAGGCCGGGCTGACCGGGTGAGGCCCGTGAAGGCGTCCAGCAGGCCCGTCAAGGCGTCCGGATTCAAAACGTGAGGGATGGGTCGGATTCACAATCGAAAGCCCGTGTGGGCGATTCTCGGCGGTTCGGGTCGGCCCGTCTGGCAGGCCGGGGTTAACGCCAAAAGCCCCGCCAGACCGGAGTCTAGCGGGGCTTGTCGGCGGGGCCTGCCCGGCCCTACTTGGCGGTTCGGGCAGCATACTCCTCATCGGTCTCATCGTCGACTTTGGACGCCTTCAGGGCCTTGTCGTGGGCCTCGATTCGGGCCATGCTGGCGGAGACGATGCGGGCCTTGTCGACGTTGGCAACGTCGCCCAAACCGTCGATGAACTCCAGCACACTAGCCAGCACGTCAGCCCCGTGCTCCCGGCATGCGGCGACCAGCCCGGCCCGGTCAGAGCATGCGAAGAACGCCTGCCATTGTCCGTCTGCCATGTTGACGGCGGCATTGTAGGTGGGCTTGGCAGCCTTGCCGGACGCCACTTTCTTGGCGTAGGACTCTGGCTTCACCGGGCACACCATGTCCGGGTGACGAATCCAAAGCCCGCACTTGTCGGTGTGCTTTACGTTGGTAACGTCAGACCGGGCTTCCGCCTTGTTTCTGGCGTCTTCAGCCTTCTGCCACTTGGCAGCGGCCTCAACAGTCAGTTCACCGGATGCGACCAGTGAGAATACGTTTTCAGCAGTGATAGTCGTCATGTCAGTAGCCTTTCCGTAGAGAGTGAATGCCGGGCCGGGAATCGGTCCGGCGACGACGGTACAGGTTGCGAATGCCGTGCCAAACGTCTCAAAAAAATGTAAACCGTTGTCACGTCTCGACTTACGTCATATCAACGAATTCCGATGGGTGTAGCATTTTGCCCCTGGTGTTGCAAAACGATGCAGCAAAATGATACAGGTCGATTTCCCCTAGACTAGGTACAGTGGATGCGTCCGCAATCAGGCACCGTGGTGTGGAATGACGTGCCCCGGTGGCGGCCCGTCGACGTAAGTGTAGGCCTCATAAAGGTTTACGTCGACCGAAGGTCCGCCGGCCCCCGGCGGCGGAGCCATACATATACCCACTTGAAAACCCCCGAAAATGGGCCTATTTACCCCCTGTTTCCAGGCATTCGGGGGCGAATAGGAACGTTTCCGTTCTCATTCCGGATATTTCCCCGTAATTCGCGGATTTTTAGGCCATTTTGCGGCATTTTGGCCCGAAAACTGCGATTAAGTATATACTTAACCCATTGGCTTAAAGGGGGTGGAATTTTTAAGTATATAGGGGGGGTGTGTCTTGTGATAATTGGGCCGGATTTTGCGGTCGGTCATATTTCAAGAACCGGCGGAGATGCTATGTATGCGTGGTTTCGTGCGCTTGATTTGCCTGGAGTGCATGTTGATTCTATGGAATGTGCCAAAAAGCATGATTCATTCCGTTTTCGAGCGTCTGCGGGCGGAAAACGGCTTTACATCGTGATGATCCGAAAGCTAGAAGAATGGGCGTTGTCTCAGATGAACGCCATGTATCTCACTGGCTTTTGGAAGGGGCAGTTTGAGCGGCGAGAGGACGCAACAGACCCGGAAAAGTTTCTTCAGTTGCGCGTGGAATGGCCTGCTTCTTTCGTTGCCGACGCCGCTTTGCTCGACATGACTAAGGGTGTATCGGTATCACGGTGGTTGAGGACAGAACACCTGCTTGAGGATGTTCAATCTTTAGCGAAAGATTTAGGTGCAACGAAAGATAGCATAGCTGCACTAGCAGACGTCGAGACTAAGCCAAGATGCGTCACGCATCCGGACATACAGCCTTTCTCAGAAGAACAGCGAGAAAGGTTATATGCTAATAATCCCGTGTGGGCGGCTGTTGAAACCCTGGTGAACCGGTAGTTTCGTCACTTGGTGGGTTTTTTGACAGCGTAGCATCCCCACCAGCTCCAGGCGTGAGGTCGGTCAACGGTAATTTCTTCGATTATGTCGAAGTTTTGCCGTCGAACCCATGTTTTGAGCAGTTTTGCGTTCAAACCCCATAGCCAGTTGGCTGTTGTGTACCGATCTTCTGGAACAAATCGGTGCGCGTCCTGTGTTTCCAGCTCTGTGTCCAGCCAGCTTACCGGAAACAATTCGCCCTGTTCGTCTTCCGGGACGGATGGCAGGAAAACACAGGGATCTCCACCTTCTTTCAGCACGGGGTTGCCGAGGCAGACGTGATCCACCGTGGACAGAAGGTTGCGGAGGACGTGAAGCGGCCCGTACTGGTGGAGCAGGATGTCGTACATCAGCCCCAGGCACTTTCCGGGAGCCTTGGTGCGGTACAGGTCAAGGAACTGGACGATCCGGTCCTTGCTGAAGTCCATCTGCTCGAACTCCACGCCCTTTGGAAAGTCGCCTTTCTGGTAGTCGATGGAAAGGCAGTTTTTTGCACCGTTTTTGGAAGCGTACTCGATGTACCGTGGGCGAAACGTTGAGCCAAAATCTATGACGAGGTCGGACGGGAGTCCCTTGTCGATAAGGTCATACTTGGCCTGGTGGATATCCTTGAACATCAGTGACCGTCCTCCAGGTCGTCGTCAATTTCGTTCCATAGCAGGATGGCGTGCTGTGTTGTGTCGGCGGTTGCAAGCAGTTTGCAGTCGTAGCATCCGACTGCGCCTATTGAACCCCCTGATTCAATGAAAGTTGTCTCCACCAGCAGCGGGAACTGTCCGCACTCCGGGCATCTTTCCACTGGTCCGAGCTTTTCTGGCATCTTCCTTGTCCATTATGCACCGTCCTAGAAACTCGACGACCTGTGGGACTACGGCGTTTCCGAGTGATCTAAGTCTGTCCACCCTAGCGGGAACCCCATCAGCCACTCGACCCACATCGGGTTCAATCCCCCACTGGGCCGATCCGGTCCTGTCGGCAAACCTGCGTAGACGACTCTTGGTAACTGGTCCAGCCGCTCCCTGGATGACCCGTCCGGATTGACCCCCGTCTGCGCCATCCCCTGAGTGTCCTTCCAGTCCCTGCTTGTCGGTGTCGGAAACCTTCTTGCTATCCACAGAAGATTTGGTCCCCCGCTCCCCTTCCTGTTCCGTTCGTCCTCCCCGCTTATTGCGTCCGCTGCCTGTGGTGTCGGGAACATCTGAGAATAGTGAGGGCTGGTAACTGCCTGACGGAGATTGCTCAGAGCCTTTCGATTCTTTCTCCCGTCCCTGCTGTTGTTGTACTCCTCGATGGTCTCCTCGTCCCGAGGCTTCAGGTAGTCCATCGTGTTCGGAGTAGGCCACGATCCAGACTCGGTCTCTCCTGTGGAGAGCGTTAACGGAGGCAGCCGGTATGCAATGCCATTCGACACAATACCCGAGCGCGGCCAAGTCTCCAAGAATTCCTCCGAACAAGGCTCCTCGTCTTCCCAGCCTATCAGGAGCTGAGAGCAGCCCAGTGACGTTTTCGACCAGGATGTACCGGGGTTGGAGCTTCTTGCAAACTCGGTACATTTCCGGCCATAAGAATCTTTCATCTTCTTCGCCTCTCATTTTTCCTGCTTTTGAGACAGCCTGGCAGGGGAATCCTCCGGCCACCATATCCACGTCACTCAGCAAACTCATTGCATGTGTCCAAGGGAAGGTTTTGATGTCATCCCACTTGGGCACATCAGGCCAGTGCTTGGCCAGAACCTTTCGGCAGAAGGGGTCGATCTCAACCTGGTACGCACAGGTCATTCCCGCACGATCCAGTCCGAGGTCAACGCCCCCAATACCGGAGAATAGAGACACATAGCGCATCGTTATGCCTGCTGAACAGGAGGGGCCTGGGCAGGGGTTTGGGCAGGCTGGTGCATTGCACACAAAAACGTGGGTGCTGTTCCGACCGCAACCTGAATGTTTCGGTCGAAGTTGGGCTGCCATTCCCCGGTTTCTGTGTTCAGGCGAATGAGTATCATCCGGACAACGCTGCCCGGATCCGTGTTCGAGATAGCCGAGCATTCCCCGGCCTGCTTACTTTCGTGAGCAGTCCAGAAGGCGCAGTTGTCGCATTGTTGTTCAGGCATTTCCAATCCTCACAGATATAAAGTCATCGTTGATCCACTTGATGTCCGGCTCGTAGCCATTGACTGTCAAAAACAGCTTCGCACGTTCCCGGTGACATGACCTCATCCGTACCCGTTCCGTGGAACCAGTCATGTTGGCTACTGTGTGGGAGTGCATGAAGACGCCGAATTCAACTCCGTCCATAAAACACTGGCTTTTACTCAGGCCAGAGAGTCCACTCAGCTTTCCATCTTCTGGGAATTTGAAATCTCCATTCATAGAAAACCTTTCTCGTTATCTAGGGGCTTACCAGTCCACAGGTCCAGACCCTGCTCGTGCCTGACTCGCATGACCTCAACACGCTCGTTGATAGAGTCGAGCACAGACTGGGGCTTGCCGGCCAGGGATGATGACACCGGCCAACGCTCTCCCCTGTCGGCATTAAAAGAGGGCTTTCTGTGCTTTGCTATAACATTCTGCAAAGGTCTGGAATGCTGGGTTATTATGTCGCCAGTCATTGAATCGTGATTTCTCAAAACGGCTCCTTCCGTTGTTGAGCCTTATCAGAATGGAACTTCCATGTCGTCGATGGAAGGCTGCTGGTTTAGTTGGTGGTCCTGACGTTCCTCGTTTGGGTTCATGACCTCAACGCTCTGAATGGTGCAGTTGATGAAAATTTTATCATTCCACTCACGACCATCGAGCTTTCCGTTGATTCGGACAGCCTGACCCTCGTGGAGAGAGTTACTGATCTCCTGCGCCTGACGGCCCAGAGACTGGCATCGAACGACCTGAGTGGTCAGCTCACCATTCCACCCAGGTATCTCCTGCTTGAGATCCACTTCGAGAAGCAGGGTGTTCTTCTGGCCGACCTGCCGGGTCGTGACCTTGTCAATAATCCCACTCAGCCGAACTTCGTTAGTGTGCATCAGTTGGTCTCCACGATTTGTCTATGAAACAGGGTGTGCGCTCTCCAACGTAGGCTCCCAGTACGTTGAACTCCATAAACTCGACAGCCTGCTTATGGTCCATGCCATCTCTCTCTTTCAGGATGTCGAGGCACTGCTCGTAGTCGTAGGCGACCACCGGGGGGAGACCGAAGCGATACGAAACACCCGTTATCGCCTCGGTGAACCCGTCAGCAGTCAGCATTGTCTCGGGAGCCAGCAGCCTCTCAACACGCTTCTTTAGCTTGTAGTTCTCCTCCTTTATCTCGCGTAGTTCTGTTTCCATTTCGTCCGCTCTGCGGATGGCGTCTCCCTCGCTCACAGCAGGTTCTCCTCTTGCGCATTCTGTATTGCTGCCGTGAGCTTGAGGACAGCAGCCTGGTAGCTCTTGTCAGTCAGGAACGAAGACAGCAGTCGCGAGTAGTTGACGATGCTTCTCAGGTACTGAAGCTCCTTCTCCGACACGTCTGACCCAGACTCCAGTGAATCAATTTTTTCCAGCAGTCCTGCCCGTTCGTTTACCAGGCTTCCGTTTTCTTCCAGTGCCTCTCTTAGCTGGCTCTTTAGCTTGTCGACGTCCTGTGCTGCCATTGGTGTTCCTCCCAGTGCCTTTATTATCGCGCTTGCCATTCCCATCACGGTTGCCCCCGTTGAGTGCCTGGATGAAAGAGTCGACTGACTCCTTACTGGTGAAGAACCTGTGGCCAATCTGGATGACATCCAGCTTCACAAGATCACCAGTCGCGTGAGACACGCATCCCTTCTGGTACCAGTTTCTCACCGTCCCGTAGCTGACGTGCGACAGGATGTCAGGAACTTCAGAAACTGGAATAAGTTTCGTTTTTGAAAAATCAATCGTCATTGCGATTTCCTCCCGGTGGTACAAAATTTACAAGAAATGCAAAACGATGTCAAGAAAGAAAAAAGGGAATTGCAAAAAAAAAGGCGGTCGGGTACAACGGCGACGTCAACCAGCATGCGAGGTTCATGATGTCCACCGGCTATCCAGAACAACCAGAAGCACCGCAGCAGCCTTCCCCGGAGCAAGCACCGGCTCCCGAGCCGACGTTCGAGCAGGAGCTGGAGCAGGTAACCCGTTCGCAGGAGCCGCCGCAGGCTAAGTCTGTCAGGCATGCGTTTGCCGAGCGGGGATACGACGTCAGCCAGTTCCAGGATGACGCCACGTTCGTCCAGGCCCTGGAGCAGGGTTTGGCGACCATCCCCCAGATGCAGGGGCAGATGGACCAGATGCAACAGGCGTGGCTGGCACAGCAGCAGCAGGAGCGGGCGGCGCAGTACGAGGAGCCGTACTACGCACCGACACCAGAGTCGGCCCCCGAGCCTCAAGCGTCATGGAATCCACCGGAGTACGATCCGGAGTGGGACGCGCTTGTAACCGTCGATCCGGAGAGCGGCCAGTTTGTTCCCAGGTACAAGCACGTCAATCCGATTGTTGCCCAGAAGGCGAATGAGTACCGGGATTACCTGAGAAAACAGGGTCAAAGGTTTTGGCAGAACCCTCACGACTTCGTGTGGGATGGACTCAACGACCGTGTCGAGCAGATGGTTCAGGCACGGGTCAGTGACGCGGTTCAGGGGATCAGGGACAGGTCTTCTGCTCAAGATTTTCTGGAAGAAAACAAGTCTATTTTCTTCCAGTTGGATGCTCAGGGAAACCGGGTGACGGACCACAATGGGCATGAGGTTCTGACACCAGCCGGTAAAAAAATGCAGGAGTATGCTCATCGTCTGAGGTCGTCCGGAGTGACTGACCCACAGGAGATTCGAGACCTTGCGTCAGGTCTTCTCCAGAGAGATATGTTGCAGACAGGTTTGGGTTATGCAAACCAGCAGTACCAGCAGCAGGCACTTGCTCAACAGCAGTACCAGCAGCAGGCCCAGTATGTTGCTCAGGAATCGGACTTGACAGAACCAGCACAAAATCAGACATTCCTAGAGCGTGGATTACAAGGTGCGTATCACCAACCAAACCAGTCGGGCACTATCGACAGTTCAGAGCGGAGTGGCATCCCGCAAAATGGCGACTCGTCATTCCTTGACCTCGCTGAACTAGAGATGCGAGAACGAGGGTTGCTTCCGCAAAACGGTTGAATGGAGACTGACCGATGGCAGAGTGGATTGGGATTATTCACAGCACGGCACCTAAGTATCTCTCGGGTGCAGCCGACAACACGATTCGTAACCGTCTCATCCTGACGCTGATTCGTCAGAAGGGTCGGATTACTTTCAACGAATCGTCCCACGAATGTAACTGGGACGTTGAGTACGCAGAGCAGCCCGTCAGTGCCTATGGCGACGGCGGAACTCTCGACTTCTCCCGGCACGATCTTTTGCGTCAGATGAAGATCGACTGGCGTGGCTACAAGGCCACGGACATGATGACCGAGAAAGAGCGTTTGGAAAACAAAGGCGACATCGCCATTGTCAAACGCTACGACCGGATCATGCCGACCCTGACCAAGTCTCTCCGCAACAAGTTCTGCGGAGAGTTTTTCATTGATGGTTACGCGACCGGAAACGAGAACAGGCTTCATGGCCTGGAGTCGTTCTTCGGAACCGGGACTACCGTTGCTGCCGACCGTATCGCTGAACCCAGCGACACCTACGGTGGCAAGTCGACTGCTCTCGGTAACGAGGGTGGGTCCTGGACCTCGGACCTGACCACCAAGCCCAACGCCAACGCGGCGACGGACTGGCCTGATGGCAACGGTGATCCGGAGTACGATTACATCTCTCCGAAGATCGTCAACTACAGCAGCTCCTCGTGGGGAACGTCCTCGACGTCTTGGGAAAATAACTGCGAGCGAGTTCTTCGCCAGTCGACTATCTGGCTGACCCAGACGTCTGGCAAAGATGGTCGACCGGACATCTACCTGCTGGCGGGCGACTTGTTCTACGGTTACAAGAACAAGATCGAATCCCTGCGGCGGATCACGGTTCCCCACAAGGGTGCTCAGGATCTTGGTTTCGACGATGTGTTGAACCAGGACGGAGTGATGATCGACACCGACTTCGATGTACCGTCTGGTGTTGGTTATGGACTGAACGTGGATCAGATGGAACTGGGCAGCCTCGACAGCGTCCTGTTCTCGTCACGCGGCCCCGAGTACGACATCAAGACCGACTCGTGGCTGTTCCTCGTGGGGTTCTTCGGAAACGTGCGTTACAACCCCAAGCACTTCGCGAAGCTGGCAGCGATTGCCTAGCGGAGAGCTGTCACGCACAAGGACACATTGACACAAAGAGCCTCACGGAGGACCCGAGATGCCAGATCGAGCAGTTGCACCTTTCGCCAGAGGGCGAACGTTCTACCACGGAAAGACAGTTGACTCGTCAGACTTGCCTGGTGGCGCAGTTCTGGGTCAGGTTCATGTCTTTCAGGACACAGACCCGGCAAACGAAACCAAGCTCAGAAGCAACGGTGACGTGGTTGCCATCGCGTGCAGAAACGTCAGTGGAATCGCCCTGTTGCCTAAGCGGGTGGTGTTGTTCAAGTCGGGGTCTAGGTCGGAGATCGACGGATACTGTAGCACCGCCAACGAACTCGTTGCTGGTGTTGTAGACGATCACCTTCCAGCCGCCGGGTGCCCTGATGACGACATCTGCTGGGTCATCGTGAAGGGTCCGTGCCTGGTGCAATCTTCCACCTCCAACCTCAGCCGAGCCGTGTCTGTTGGCTCTCCTGTCTACGCACAGGCTGCCGCGACAAGCCAGGCTGCTGCCACGGCAGGGTTCTTCAACTATCCTGCTGAGGGTGCGATTACCGGGGACGCCGGATTTGCACTGGCAACCAACATGCTGGGGCGTGCCCTGACAGCGCGGGTTGTTGCCAGCACAAACACCGACACGCTCATCCATCTGGATGTTGGTCGGTAGAGAACATAGTTGCGGCACCGAGACTGTAGCCGCTGTTCGGTGCCACGCCGGACAGCGGCTACTTCGTTAGAGTCAGGGTAGGGTGGTCGGGGAGGCATGGGCGATTTAACTTTCTGTTTGGCACACAACAAGAGAGACAACGATGTCGATGAGCTACGACGTTCTCATATGCACCTTCAGTTACGGTGGCAATGGGGGTATGAAGTCTGAGCACCCTGATGTTCGAGACTGGATGCTGAAGAACATACCGGAGATCAAGAGTGACGAGCGAATTGATCGTGTAGATGTTGTGGACATGGCTGACACACCTATCACGATGATGCGCAACAGGGCGGTGTTGTCGGCGCGCAGGGGTGATTACGACCTCCTGCTGATGATCGACAGCGACATGGCTCCTGACCTGTATCTTGGCAAGGATCCGGGGGCCAAGTCTTTCTGGGATTCGTCCTTCGAGTTTATCGTCAAGCAGGACAAGCCGCTGGTTGTTGCTGCGCCATATTGTGGTCCTCCTCCCCGAGAGAATATCTACGTCTTTCGTTGGAGGAACATGGAGTCTGACAGCCCAGACGACACCGACTTGAACCTGGACCAGTACAGTCGCGAGGAGGCTTTTGAGCGGGCTGGAATAGAGGAGGTGGCAGCCCTTCCAACAGGTCTGATTCTCTGTGATGTCCGTGTGTTTGAACTGACAGAACCCAAGGAGCAGGGAGACGATCCCTGGTTCTACTACGAGTGGGCAGACATCTACCGTTCAGAAAAATGCTCGACCGAGGATGTCACGGCGACAAGAGATATCAGCCTCAGAGGTGTTCAGGAGTGGGGGTACAACCCGGTGTTTGTGAACTGGGACTCCTGGGCCGGGCACTGGAAGCCAAAGGTTGTCGGGAAGCCCAGGCTTCTGACTGCCAGTGATGTCAGTGACAGATTCGCCAAGGCGGCCAAGAGGCTTCCGGCTGATGAAAAAGTTGAGACGGTGGATTTCACGCGAGGGATTAGCTGGGGAAAGGATTCTCCAGCGCGACCCTTTCAGGTGCCTAGATAGGGGGAACAACATGGTGGGATCACGAACCAAGCCATGCAGCTTCTGTGGAAAGACCAAGAAGCTCTCCGACTTCTACGCTCACAACGGTAAGAAAACCAACGGGCATTCAAGCTGGTGCAAGTCGTGCCAGGAGGCTGACAGAAAGAAGAAAACTGCCGACGAACGGAAGAAGGGTCGGCAGGAGATGTTCAAAGAGCTGGTCGCGGATATCCGTGGCGACAGGATCGAGGTGCCGCACCCGACAGAAGTCGCCGCAGAGATGTATGAGCAGTTCGGCGGCCTCAAGGCTTTCTGTGCCGAGTGGATGCGTCACATCAACGATGCAGCCACCGAACGACCGGGCAGCAAGTTGGTGCTGGATGCCTTCTACGCGGTCGGAATTCGTCTGACATCACTGTCAGCCGACCACCGCCAGAGTGCCCCGGACCTGGCGTCACTGACCGACGACGAGCTTGAGGAGGAAATCGGCAAAATGGTCGCCAATCTTCTCGACAACCGTCCAGAGCTTATCAACGAGCTGGCCGGCAAGCACGGTCTGAAATTACACAACCCTGACGTTCTGGCAATAGAGGCAGGATGACCACTATTTCGGCCATGGAACGTATCGGCAAGGCTGCGGCTGAAAAGCATCGCCGCAGGTCGGAGGCGTTGCGCATTTACAGGCCGCTGAAAACGCAGATTCCTTTCCATATGTCGATGGCCAGTGAGCGTATCGTCCGGGGAGGAAACCGTTCTGGTAAGTCCATGTCTGCGTTTGCAGAAACGGCGTCCGCAGCCACCGGAATGCCCATATATACCGACAATGGTCCTCTGCCCTTCAAGTACCCGACCGACAGGGGTTTGCTCATCTGGGTGGTTGGGTACGATCAGCGTCATATCGGTGGCACCATCCACAGAATGCTGTTCCGGCCCGGAGCATTCCGGATCATCAGGGACGAGGTCACCAAAGAGTGGCGACCGTTTTGCCCCTGGGACGAATATGACGCTGCTCACGAGGAAAAGTCCAAGGAGGCTCCTCCACTCATTCCTCCACGGATGATCGAGCCAAAAGGCTGGGCTTGGGAGAACAAGGGGGAGCGGGTATTCACTGTTTGCCGCCTGGTGAACGGCACTGAAATCCACGCCTTCAGTTCTCACGGTGAACCGAAGCAAGGTGATCCGGTTGACCTCATCCATATCGACGAGGATATCGAATATCCCCGTCATATTCCTGAGTACCAAGCCCGGCTGTCAGACCGCAAGGGGCGCATGATCTGGTCGGTGTGGCCACACTCGAAAAACGATGCTCTTATCGAGATGAGCGAGCGTGCCGCAGACCAGAAGAAACGAAAAGATCCTGACGTCTTTGAAGTCACCCTGAGATACAGCGACAACCCCTTCATTGACAAGGATGAGAAGCGAAAACGTATTGAGGCGTGGTCCAAGCGAAGTCCGGAGGAAGTTCGCTCCAGGGATCTTGGTGAATTCATCACGGATACGGTGCTGGTGTACCCGAGTTTCTCAGAGGATATACACGGGACTCCGAAGGAAACTGTAGAGCTTGAGGACAAGGTGGATGAGGCGATCAGGAAGAACAATGGAGTGCCTCCTGATGACTGGTGTCGTTACCTAGCTCTTGACCCCGGACACGTCGTCTGTGCCGTCCTGTTTGTTGCTGTTCCCCCGCCCTCTTTGGGGGATCACGTCGTGCTTTACGACGAGCTTTACCTCCGGCGTTGTGATGCAGCAGAGACGGCTAGGAAAGTGGCTGAAAGAGTGGGTGGAAAAACCTTTCAGACGTTCATCATCGACAATCGTGCCGGTCGACAGACCCCGATGGGGTTCAACAGGACGATCAAGCAGCAGTACGCTGACGCATTTAGGCGTTACAACGTAAGAAGCGAGATGACGGGGAGCAATTTTGTTCCAGGTAGCGACAATATCCAGGCGGGCATCGGTCTAGTCAGGGAGTGGATGGCTGTCAGGCCGGACGGAACGATCAAGATGAAGGTTGTGGTCAACAGAATGCCCAACCTGAAGCGGGAATTCTTCAGATATCACAAGCGAGTCGTTGGGTCCGAGGCAAAAGAGGAGCCGGTGGACCGAAACAACCACCTTATGGACTGTTTGAGATACCTAGCAGCACACAATATCGAGTATGCTAGGCCTATACCTGGCAAGGCAAACCCTTCTCCGGCCTGGAAAGCGTTCCAGAAGTGGCAGGAAGAAGAAAGCGGAGAAGAAGCAGACGAGTTTGTTCACATGGGACCCGGCAGGGGCTAGACAACAGGGAGAAATGGCATGGATTTGGAAGTTGGCACGAATTGCGTTTACTATTCCCACGCTGACACCAAGCAGGAGCCAGAGGCAGCCGTTGTCGTAAAGACAAACGGAAAAGGCGTGCTGTATTTGACGTGTTTCCCCAGCGGGGGTGGGATGTCGTCACTTCATCGTAACGTTCACCATGTGGACTCCAGTATCCTGAAGGAAAAAACGGGGCTAGCTATCAACTATGGTGGCTGGGACACCATTGAGAACGCGGAGAAGCGACGTAAAGCGGCTCTGAAAAAGGCGGATGAGCGTGCTGCAAAGTTGGCCAAGCTGGAGGAAGAAAAGCGTGAGAAGGACCTTGCCCTCGCCAAGCAGTTGAGGCTTGAGGAGAGGGTGTGGAAGCTCTACGACAAGGGTCTTACGCATGCGGAGATTGCAAGCGACATGGGGTCTGGGTGGACGGTAGCGAAAGTTCGCGCCGTGTTGGATAAAACAGTTGAGGCTAGTGTCTAATGCCGCCAGAAGGCAGGATCGAAGACTACCTGAGACCTCTTGTGACTGGCTGGCTCGGCAAGATCGAGCTGGGGATTCAGCACAAGAAGTGGTTTCAGGATATCTCTGACCAGTGCATGGCGTTCTTCAGTGCGTCCAGCGGGTTCATGTGGGACCCGAAGTACAAGAACAAGTATCTGAAGACGAACACCAGCCCACGCTTCCGGATGACCATGTCCAAGGCGTTCGAGCTGGTGGCACTGTTCGGACCTGTCCTTTACTGGCGTAACCCCCAGAGGACCGTCAGGCCGCGAAAGAAGATACTCCTGCGTCCGGAGCTGTTTGGGCCGGATGACATGGAGCAAACGCAGCAGCAGCAGCAGCAGTTGCAGCAGCAGATGCAACAGGCCCAGCAGCAGATGCAGCAGTTCCAGCAGCAGATGCAGCAGCAGATGCAGCAGAACCCACAGGCTGCCCAGCAGATGCAGCAGCAGGGGATGCAGATGCAGCAGCAGGTTCAGCAGCTACAGATGCAGATGCAGGAGCTTGCGCCAAAGGTGGAGGAGGTTCAGGAGGCTCAGAATCTCTACAACGAAGCGATGATGGACCAGAAAGCTACGTCCATCAAGGATGAAGCTCGTGCCAACCTGGTGGAGTCGTACCTGAATTACACTCCGGGTGAGCAACCCGGCGGCGGACTTGCCTATCACGCCGAGATGGCGATTACTGAGGCCTTGGTCAAGGGCAGGGGATGCCTGTGGGTAGAACCCTACCAGATGCCCGGATCGGACCAGGTTTTGACCGGATCGTTCTACGACAAGGTTGAAAACCTGATTATCGACCCTGACGCCGAGAGCCTTCAGGATGCCAAGTGGATAGCCCGCAAGCACGTCCATCCCGTGTGGCAGGTGGAGAGAGACTTTGGACTCAAGAAGGGCACGCTGAAGGGTGCGATGGAGAGTGCCGAGTCGCAGGGAGAATCCCTCGGCAGCGAGATGGGCAGCGTCCACCGCAAGCAGGGCAAGACGTTTGACCTTGTCGTGTATTACAAGGTGTGGAGCAAGGGCGGCGTTGGGGCGAGGATGACCGATGTCACGACCCCGCTGAAGGATGCGTTTGACAAGGTCGTGGGAGATTACGCTTACATCGTGGTCAGCCCGGACGTTCCGTTTCCGCTCAACGCCCCCATGGACTCAAGCGTCCTCGAAGAACCAGGACCCACGATCAAGAGTGCCAAGGACGAAGAAGTCGCTGAGATGTTTGCTTGGCCAACTCCGTTCTGGCGTGATGCTCGCTGGCCGGTAGCCATTCTGGACTTCTACTCGCGCCCCGGAAGTGCGTGGCCAATTGCACCAATCGCCCCCGGACTGGGTGAACTGGTGTTCATGAATGTGATCATATCCCACCTGGCAAACAGGATTTGGAGCAGCAGTCGTGACTTCATCGCCGTCTTGAAGTCGGCGGAGAAGGAAGTCGAGCGGGTAATCAAGAGTGGAGATGACCAGGCGATCATCCCTCTCAACGAGGTGCATAGCGATATCAGGCAGGTGGTGCAGTTCCTCCAGCAGCCCCAGACGAACTATGACGTCTGGAAAATCCTCGATCACATCATGCACCTGTTCGAGCGTCGGACGGGCCTGACGGAGCTGATGTCAGGGATTACGGCAACGCAATCCCGTAGTGCTGAGGATATTGCGACAAAGCGGGAGCAGATGAACATTCGGCCAGACCACATGGCCTCCAAGGTGGAGAAGTGGCAGGCCGAGGTGGCACAGATGGAGAAGATGTGCTGTCGGTTCTTCATCAAGGGTCAGGACGTCGAGCCTTTGATTGGAAAGGCTGGTTCCATGCTGTGGGATCAGCTCGTGTCTAAGCAGGACCCGGAGCTGGTGGTGAGACAGATCGACGCCACGGTGGAGGCGGGAAGTGCCCGAAAGCCCAACCGGGCACGGGATACGGTCAACATCAACACCGTGATGCCTGCACTGTTCCCAGAGCTTTCCAAGCACGCCGATGCAACTACCGACACGAACCCGCTCAACGCCCTGATCCAGATGTGGGGTCAAGCCATCGACATGGATGTCACCAAGTTGCAGCTTGACAAGCGTCTGCCGCTGCAATTCCAGCCTGAATTCCAGCAACAGCAGCAGCAGCAGAACCAGCAGGCCCAGCAGGCCCAGCAGCAGGCCCAGCAGCAGCAGCAGCAGATGGAAATGCAGAAGATGCAGATGGAGGCTCAGGAGTCGCAGCAGAAGGTGCGAACTGAGGCCATGAAGATGCAGGGCATGCAGGTCAAGACCCAGGCCGAAATGATGAAGATGCAGCAGCAGCAGCAAATGGCTGCCATGGAAGCGCAGCTCAAGCAGCAGATGATGCAGCTTGAGATGATGAAAGCCCAGTCTGACATGCAGCTTGGTGCTGCACAGGGACAGCAGGCTATGCAACTGGATGCTGCAAAGACACAGCAGGCCATGCAGGCAGCCGCGATGGGGCAGCAAATGGATCAGGCCAAGGCTGTGCGAGATGCCCAGCAGGAGCAGCAGAGCTTTATGGCTGACCGGGCGAAGCAGCTACAGGAGATCATGTTCAGCCAGACAGAGCACCAGCAGGACCTGGGGCAGAAGGCTGACGTCCACCAGACGGAGCAGCGTATCCGGAAGCGTGAGGCCGCCCAGAAGCTACTGATCAAGCAGGCAGAGCAGAGAGAACGCTCCCGCCTCAAGAAGGAGGCGGCCAAGTCGAATGGCAAGGATAAGAAAGACAAGGACGAAAAATAGTGATCTTTCGCCATAGGTGGGCGAAAGGGTATAGTCAACAGATAACTGTCAGGTACGCACGGAGGTCCCCATGACCACTACTCTCAGTTCAAAGTCGCTCAACCAGTTGCAGGTTGCGCTCGCTGACAACACGACAAACGACGAGGTGCGTGATCTTCTTGATGGAAGCAAGGTCCCCCATCGACCCATCATCTCAGTCACAGACGCCACCAAGACGCTGACTGCCGCCCAGAGCGGTTCTCTCGTCGTGCTCGACCGCGCGGCTGGCATCGTTGTAACGCTGCCTGAAGCCAACGCAGATAACGTGGGCTGGTACTGCGACTTTGTTATCAAGACCACGGTATCAGGCTCTAATGTCCTGAGCATTGATGCCAGCCGGGCTGCGGATTTGTATTATGGCCACCTGAACCTGGAAGTCACAAACGCTGCTACGGGGAGAGCGTTTTTCCCGGACCAGTCTAATGATTACAAGATCGTCTGTGGTGGAAGTGACGCCACGACCGGAAAAATGGCCGGTGGATACTTCCGCGTGGAGATTGCTGCTGCGAACATGCTTGTTGTGAACGGAACGCTTCAGGCTGCGGCGACACCGGCAACACCATTTGCATAGGGATAGGCATGGAATACCCGACAGTTAGCAGCAACGAAGGAATCCAGTCGGATTACGAGTGGCTGCGGGATAATGGCAACAGCCATCGGATGGCT
>LULM01000048.1_pt1 | contig 25423 bp, 37 predicted proteins | sample 728151 | NCBI WGS metagenome assembly LULM01 (sample SAMN03860289, study PRJNA289734) | marine metagenome | biome: seawater column; feature: ocean; material: water; isolation source: Red Sea water column Station 149 - depth 200m | place: Saudi Arabia: Red Sea | collected 2011-10-15 | depth 200 m
TATGTGGTGCTAATGATCCTATATTTGCAAAGAGCGGCGGCATAATGTCGGTGCGGGCCAAGCCCAGGCAGATGGTCGGATGAAGCTATCTGATCACTTCTCTCTAAGTGAGCTAACAAAGTCCAGTACGGCGGAGCGCCAGGGCATTGCCAATGACCCGTCCGAGGCTGAGATAGAAAACCTCATTCTTGTCTGCGACAACATACTGGAACCCGTCCGTAACCATTACGGCATACCGTTCATACCTAACAGCGGGTTCCGGTGCCTGGAGCTAAACCGCGCCATTGGATCTTCGGACAAGTCCCAGCATACCATGGGCAAGGCCGTAGACTTTGAAGTGCCGGGGATCTCTAACAAAGACGTAGCGTTATGGGTTCGAGAGAACTGCGACTATGATCAGCTTATTCTAGAGTTCTACAAGGAGGGTCAACCCTCCAGTGGCTGGGTGCATTGTAGCTACGATATAGATAAAGAATTAAGGCGAACGGCTCGCGTCTTCGACGGCAGTAGTTGGACGGACCTAGCTTAACCAGTTCCGGGCGTCTTCTCCCAGTATTTGATCCGCAATCCTAATCTTACCTCGCAGGGCGTTGACGATCTTTTCGTCAATCGTGCTTGGGGAGATCATGTCTATATATGTGACTTTGTTAGTCTGGCCTATCCGGTGTGCGCGGTCCTCTGATTGAAGGCGAAGCTCCAGATCATAGCTATTGGAATAGTATACGACGGTGTTCGCTGCGGTAAGCGTCAGGCCGAAACCTCCTGTGCGAGGATGCCCCACGATGAAACGTAACTCTGATTGTCGATCTTGGAAGGATTCCACGATCTCTTGACGCTCAGAATCAGGGGTTTCACCGTGGAGCGTTGAGACCGACTGTACGCTAAATCGGTCTCGCAGGGCATCAGCAATCGAACGAATGTCCCGGGTCCATGTCGCCCATATGATCACCTTACCCTGTATCTCATCACAAAGATCCAACAGGCTATCCAAACGGTTGGACTTTACCTGATGGATCGTTCCGTCGTCGTCTGTCAGGTGGCCGCAGCATATCTGTTGCAACCGCATGATCTGTGTCAAAACGTTTTGCGTCGTAGACAACTCACCACTGTCCAGTTGTGCTAGTGCCAGATGCTTCATCTGGTTGTATGCCGAGGTTTGTTCTTTTGTAAGCTCGACCTCGCGTTTCATGTAGACCTTGTCAGGTAAGTCCAGGCAGTCTTCCTTACGAACGCGGTAGGAGTGCTCTTGCAGTTTCTCTGTCAACTCCTCCAGCTTTCGGAAGCCCACAATCTGGTTGAACGAATGAGCGCCCATGGTCCGCCGCTTCACAACGGCGTAACGGCCCTGGAACGCAAAGTAACTTTTGAAACCAAGTATCCTGGGGTCCAAGAATTCCATCTGGCTGTAAAGGTCCATGGGACTGCGCGTGACAGGAGAGCCGGTGAGGATCCTACGCATGACGCACTTCTGTCCTATGCGACACAGGGTCTTGGTCCGTTGGGCTTTTCTATTCTTAATGGTTGTCGATTCGTCAACCGTCATAAACACTTTGAACCGTGTCGCGAAAAAGTCGGCAATCTCGGAGCCCTTCTTTGTACTGAAGGCCTCGACGTTCATGAGCAAAAACTTGAGGGTAGCAGGGTCTCGCTGCGACAGATCGTTAAGTTCTTTCTTCTTGGCCTTTGTCAGGTTAGGCTTCCAGATGACTACTTCTCTTTGTATGCGCTCCGGAAGATGCGTTTCGATCTCTCTGGCAAGGTTGGCTACCACGGCCTTGGGGGCCACCATGAGTGCAAAGTCTATACGACCTTCTTCAAAGTTGTACGCCGTTGTATCTAAATCTACCTTCGATTTTCCCGTACCCATGTCCATAAGCAGCGCATAGTTCGTCTTCTCGGCGCTCGCGTCGAAGGCTTCCTTCTGGTGCGCGTAGGGCTGGGTCTTAAATTTAAATTCGGGCATACCAAGATTTCTCTTGCAATGTCTAATAAATACCCATATAAACAAAATCGCTGGTTTAGTCAACCATCGAATAACGAACAAATAAGGAGTTATCATGAGCGACTTAATTTCCGAAATGGCCTCTGACGGGGTCGATCAATCCGACAACATTGACAAGCTTAACGACGGCCAACTAGACGGCGTGTCCGGGCTTGCCAATCGCGCAGCAGAGCTTGAGCAGTTGTTGGCAAAGCAAGAGCAGGCGATGAAAGATACCAAGGCGGCTCTGCACAAAATCACCGACGAACAGTTGCCGGAAGCACTGGAAGAAATGGGCTTGCAGAAGTTCACTCTGACGGATGGTTCCGAAATATCTATAAAGCCGATTTACTCCGCGTCCATTCCCAAGGACCGGCGCGATGAGGCGTTTGAGTGGCTGCGCGACCATGAGTTTGGTGACTTGGTGAAGAATAACGTCACTGTGACGTTTGGGCGTGGCGAGGATGCCGCAGCAAAAGAGTTTATGAACCTGTGTGGTTCACAAGGATACGCTCCAGACCAACTTCAAAAGGTCGAACCCATGACCTTGAAGGCTTGGTTGCGGGAGCGTGTAGAAGCGGGTGACGCCGTCCCGCTAGATTTATTCGGCGCATTTATCTCACAACGAGCAACTATCAAGAGGAGTAAATAGCATGGCAAGAGCCGTCGCGAAAAAATCCAATGCACAACTTGCAGAGGTACATGACCTGTTCCTGGCGGATGCAGGTTCTGGCGTAGATGATCTGGGTTCAGAAGATCTCGCCATTCCGTTTGTCAAAATCTTACAGAAGATGTCTGACGAACTTGACGACCTCGACAACGCAAAGGCCGGGGACATCATCAACAGTGTTACCAAAGAGGTGACTAAGGGCAAGAGCGGCATACGTGTCATCCCTTGCGCTTACCGTTTGGAGTGGATTGAGTGGGAGCCTCGCGGTACAGGAACCGGAGCACCCTACGCCATCTACCACACGGGTGATCAGATCCCAGCCACTGAACGTGGAGACGACAACAAAGATATGGTTGTCGATGGGGGAGGGCGTTACCTGGAGCGCACTGCTCAACATTATGTGCTTGTCGTTGACGATGACGGCATCACACAACAAGCGTTGCTGCCAATGAAGGCAACGCAGTTCAAGAAGTCCAAGCAATGGAACTCTGCTATCAAGTCCATCAAGCTGAAGGATGGTAATGGCAACTTCTTTACTCCACCACGGTTCAGCCACATTTGGAAGTTGACAACCGTATCCGAGGAAAACAAGAACGGTTCCTGGCATGGTTGGCAGATTGAGAAAGACGAGGTCATCTCAGACCCTGATGTCTACGCGGAAGCGAAGCATCTCGCTCAATCCATCCAAGCGGGTGAGGTTAAGGTTCAACATGTGCGTGAAGATGAGGGCTCTACCTCATCTGACGAAGACACGCCGTTCTAACTTAGGGATTGGGGGAGGCTTGTCCTCCCCCACCTTTCCATGACAAAGAACGTAGATAGATTCGCGCGGCTATTCCGTGGCTTGAACAAGGCATACGGCGCGGTGGACTTGACCACCAAGGATGCCAACGGCAAGCAAAAGGGCAATTACAAGATTGTCCGCGAACCACGGACCAAGGCCACGTTCAAATCTCACTTGAAGGGTGAGGTCAGCATAGGCGTTGTTCCGATCAACGAGGACAACGTCTGCATCTGGGGGGCCATCGACATTGACCAATACCCCCTGGATCACGCTCAAATAATTAGAAACATTCTGAAACATAAGCTCCCACTGGTGGTTTGCCGCAGCAAATCCGGTGGGGCGCACCTGTTCTTATTCTTTAAAGACTTTATCGACGCGGAGAAGGTTCAACTCAAGCTCAAGGAGTTGTCGAGCGAACTAGGCTACGCCGCCAATACGGAAGTGTTTCCAAAGCAGATAAAGCTTCTGGTTGACCGTGGCGATACCGGAAACTTTCTGAACCTGCCGTACTTCAAAGAAGACGGAGGTCTGCGCTATGCCTTTAAAGAGGACGGTAGCGCGGCTACGTTGGATGAGTTCCTGGACATGGCCGAGACGGCGGCGATTGATGAGGATCAACTCGACGCGCTGTTGAAGAAGGAAGAGGCTGTTGTTGATGAGGAGATCAAGGACGGCCCGCCCTGCCTACAGGCTTTGATCCGTCAGGGGTTTCCGGAGGGTACGCGCAACAACGGTCTGTTCAACATTGGCGTCTATCTTCGTAAGTCCAGTCCCGACGACTGGGAAAAGAAGATTCTGGAGTACAACCAGAAGGTCTTCGATCCGCCGCTTGATCTCAAAGAGGTCAACATCGTAGCCGATCAGGTGAAGAAGAAGGACTATCAGTACAAGTGCGCGGACCAACCCATCTGCAACTTTTGCAACAAGGACCTCTGCCGGACACGGCGTCACGGCGTGGGTGGTGGGACGAACACACCGACAGTTGCAAACCTCCGCAAGTATGACAGTGAACCGCCGCTCTGGTTCCTGGATGTCAACGGATCGCCTGTCGAGTTAGACACAGAGGCCCTACAGAAACAGCCGCGCTTTCAAATACTCTGCATGGAGCAGATAAACTTCATGCCACGCACCATGGCTAAACAAGCTTGGGAGGCTGGCATCAACAACCTTCTTAGTCAGATGATTGAGACCGAGGGTGCGGTTATATCAACGCCAGAAGATACCAGTCTTCGCGGCCAGTTCTATGACTTGCTTGAAGAGTTTTCGACGCACATGCAGACGGCGGTGGATAAAGAAGAGATATTGCTTCGCCGCCCATGGACCGATCCCGAGAACAACCGCACCTACTTCCGGCTCAAGGATTTTGAGTCGTTCCTCAAGCGCAACAAGTTTTTTGAGTACCGGTCAAACAAGGTGGCTCAAAGGCTGCGCGACATGGACGGCAGAGCGGAACAGTTTCGCATTAAAGGCCGCACGGTTCGCTGCTGGTCGATACCCGCGTTTGCCAAGATTGAAGAAGAGTTCAGTTCTAAGTTTGAAGACGACGACGTACCATTTTAGGAAGAAACATGACCGTACCAACACCGACACACTGGCAAGTTATGCTTAGAGAAATCCGTCAGGACAAAGGATGGAGCATGAGAGAATTGGCCGAAAAGGCCGGTATGCATGAACGTACCATCTTTGAGTACGAGAACGTAAGAAAGCCTAGAGAGATGTCCATATATAAAGTGGAAAGGATTCTTGCCTCGCTGGGTTACGAAATGGATTTCTTTATGAAGGACCGGGCAGACCGGGTCATTAAGAAGCGCCATCCCGAGGTGTACGAGGCGACTACCGGTGTTTAGGTACTTCGGACCTCCCGGCACCGGCAAGACGACTACTCTTCTTAATCAGGTAGATGGGTTACTCGCCAACGGAACGTCACCTACGGAAATTGGCTACTTCGCATTTACCCGCAAGGCCGCACATGAGGCTAGAGATCGCGCCGTGTCGCGGTTTGGCCTGGACCCAGAAAAAGACTTTCTATACTTCCGCACACTGCACAGTCTGGCGTTCCTTCTCCTGGGCATGAACAACGCTGAAATCCTTACAGAGGATAAGTTAAAGAAGTTTGGTAAGGCGGTAGGCGTGGACCTGTCCACGAACAACGAGACCGTGCAAGACGAAGGCTTCTCCATCTTGAGATCGAACCATCCGATCATGCGTTGCATAGACTTGGCGCGGAACACGCTCCAAGGTCCAGAGTACGCCTACAATTTCTGTGACTTACATATGCCGTATTACGAGTACGAACACGTTTACAAGGAATACAACCGGTTCAAGACCGTCAACGGCCTTAAAGATTTCACCGACATGATGGTTGAGCTTGCGGCGAACGCATCCCTCGTTCCGCATTTAAAAGTTGTTTTTTTAGACGAGGCTCAAGACCTGACGCCTTTGCAGTGGCAGGTGGCTAAAATTCTAAACGACAACAGTGACCGCATGTTTGTCGCTGGCGACGACGACCAGGGCATCTACCGCTGGGCCGGGGCCGACATTGATCAGTTCATCAACCTGTCGAGTGGCTCTGAAGTATTAGAGCAGTCCTACCGCATTCCGAGGTCCGTACATAGTCTGGCGGACCGTGTATCCAGGAGGATTACGCACCGGCAGAAAAAGGTTTGGAACCCACGTAAGCAAGAGGGGTCCGTGTCCCGTATTTACGATCCTCAGAACTTTGACTTTAGCGGAGAGGGATCTTGGCTGGTTATGGCGCAAGCCAATTATATGCTCGACGGGATTGCCGCAGAGATGAAATCCACCGGCCAGTTCTTTGAGAGGTACAACCAGCCGTCGTTAGGTCAGCGGGTGCGGGATGCCATTAGTTCCTGGAACCACATACAGCATGACGCCGGTCACGAAATATCGTTGCGTGATGCACAGAATTTATACCGCCATATATCCAGCGGTGAGGGCAAGCTTCAGCGCGGTGCGAAGAAGATGCTGGACGGTGCAAATGATCAGGACACGTTCAGCCTGTCCGTTCTCAGGAAGCATTTTGGTCTGCAAGTCCCGGATACAACCTGGGACGTGGCGCTGGACCGGATACGCGACGAGGACCGGGCATACATCACGGCGCTGCTCAACCGGGGCGTTAACATATTCCAGAAGCCTACGATCAAACTGTCCACGATCCACGGGTCAAAAGGTGGTGAGGCCGACAACGTCCTTCTGTACCTAGACCTGTCAAGTAAGGCGCTACAGGAGATGGAGCGCAACCCGGACGACGCTCACCGCGTTTTATATGTCGGAATAACCAGAACAAAGAACAACTTGGTTCTGAAGATGCCGGAAGATCAACAGAGAGGCTGGGCAGTATGAAAGATTCTTTGGAGCTACAGCGCATTACCGCCTTGCGCGAAGCGTTGACAGAGATACGTGATATTGCGGCAATTAGTGAGGGCGTGGAATTTTATGCCATGCTGGCAAACAAGGCGCTTGAGGAGGATGATAAGAGAAATGAAAAGCATAGATCTTAGGGTCATTGTTGAAAGCCCGTATAGGCCTAATCCTCACCGATATGATTTAGAGATGGAGTTGCAGGAAAACCTGGAGTACGCCAGACGTTGCATGTCCCATTCAATTGGCATGGGTGAATCGCCGTTCCTGTCGCACCTTTTGTATACGCAAGTCCTTGACGACAAAAGATCTGAAGAGCGGGAAATGGGAATGTTTCTCGCGAGGTCCTGGTACGACGTGGCCGACATGTGCGCCGTCTATACGGACAAGGGCGTTAGCGAAGGCATGAAGAAGGGCATTGAGTATGCTCGTTATGTAGGAATTCCAGTAGAGGAGAGGTCACTTTATGAAGGCGAAGACGATTTTGAGTGAAGCCATCAAGCTTGTTGATGGTGACCGAAAAGATACGCATGGAGACATGGTAGAGAACCATGAGAACATAGCGCGTCTATGGAACGGCTACCTGTGGAACGTCGATACGTTAACGGGGTCCGACGTTGCTAACATGATGGAAATACTGAAAGTTGCTAGAAGAAAACTGGGTGCTCTTAATGCTGACGATTATGTGGACGGGGGTGGATACTCCGGCGTTAGCTACGAGTGTAAAATAGCGGAGCTAAAAATTGAAAACAAACATGAAAAAACCAAAGTGGGGCGTAAGAACCGAGTGGGTCCCCGTTGACGACCTACCCGTCACGCCTCGCGACATAAAAGAAATAGCCATCGACCTCGAAACAAAGGACCCAAGGCTCAAGAGCCACGGTCCTGGATGGGCAACCGGCCACGGCGACGTGGTTGGCATAGCCGTGTCCTACGACGGCTTTACCGCATACCTTCCCTTTGGGCATGAAGGCGGTGGTAACCTTGACCGGGGCATTATCCTCAAATGGTTTGAGAAGGAAATCGCCAAGCATCCTTCTGACAAAATATTCTACAACGCCGCCTACGACGTAGGCTGGTTGCACCGTCTGGGCGTCAAGCTAGAAGGCCGCATTCTCGACGCGATGTTGGCCGCACCTCTGCTTAATGAAAACCGGTTCAGCTATTCGCTCAACGCGGTGGCCTACGACTACATGGGCGAGATGAAATCCGAAGCGGCACTCAGAGAGGCGGCGCAGGAATTTGGCGTAGACCCCAAGGGCGAACTGTACAAGTTGCCCGCTACGTTCGTTGGTGAGTACGCGGAAGCCGACGCACGGCTCACGCTCCAGCTTTGGCAGACGTTTAAGTCTGAGCTTTCCAAAGAAGATTTATGGCAAGTGTTTGACCTGGAGACGGAGGTCCTACCGCTATGCATAGAAATGACTAGGCGCGGCGTCCGAGTAGACCTTGATCAGGCGGAGAGACTCAAACAGGATCTCCTCAAAGAAGTGAAGAAGATCCTGTCCGGGATTAAGAAGGAAACAGGTATTAGTATAGAACTCTGGGCTGCGGCGTCCATTGCAAAAGTGTTTGACCAACTGGAGATACCCTACGGAAGGACCAAGACGGGACTGCCGTCCTTTACTAAAAACTTCTTGTCTCAGCATGAACATCCCATAGCCCAACAGATCGCAGAGGCGAGAGAGTACGACAAAATCGGTAACACGTTCCTGTCCAGCATCTTTCGCTATGCGGAGAAGGACCGCATCCACGGACACATAAACCAGTTACGGAGCGAAGGCGGCGGCACCGTATCGGGCCGCATAAGCATGTCCAATCCGAACCTCCAGCAAATACCAGCCCGGAACCCTGACATGGCGCGGAAGATACGAGGCCTGTTCTTACCAGAAGAAGGTGAGCAGTGGGCGTCTATGGACTTCGATCAGCAAGAGCCACGTATCCTGGTCCACTTTTCAAGCCTCACGAACAAGGGCCTGACCGGATCCGACGTTTTTGTTGACGCCTATAAAACAAAGCAAAACACCGACTTCCATCAGATGGTTGCCGACATTGCCGAGATCCCTAGAAAACAGGCAAAGACCATCAACCTTGGCATTATGTATGGCATGGGTCAGACCAAACTGGCGGAGCAACTGGACGTGTCCACGGACGAGGCTAAACGGCTCATGCGCCAGTACCATGACGACGTGCCATTCGTGAAAGAGCTTATGGATGCAGTGCAGCGTAAAGTTTCGCACCGCGATAAAGGCGGGTTTGTGCGTTCTTTACTGGGCCGCAAATGCCGATTTGATTTGTGGGAGCCCAACCTGTTTGTTTCGTCCAGGGCGTTACCAAAAGAGGAAGCGCACATAGAGTACGGCGACAACATCAAACGCGCTTACACCTACAAGGCGCTCAACCGGTTGATCCAGTCCAGTGCCGCCGATCAGACCAAGGCGTCGATGGCTGCGATATTCAAAGAGAAGGGAAAGATTCCTCTCGTCCAGATTCACGATGAACTGGCCTTCTCCGTGGCCGACAAGAAAGAAGCCCGAGAGCTTTGCGATGTGATGGAGAATTCCGTCGAACTACAGGTTCCGACGCCCTGCGACATATCGCTAGGTCCGAACTGGGGAGACTTGACGAAAGAAGATTTATCCGATACTGTCCCATAACATTCACTGAGGTCTAAACCATGGATACGGAAAAATGGAAAAGTGTGGTCATACCGATCAAGACTTACAAGGTCTTGAAACGTTTGGCCGAACGCGAACACCGGACGTTGTCTGGTCAGTTCACATTTATGATTGAACAAATGACCAATGAGGAAAAGGAGGTTACGAAATGACTCCGATCTTGGCGACGGCGGCATTTTATGCAGTGGTGATACTGTATGTCGCAATTACCGGCTGAAAAGTTTGACGTAATCTACGCTGACCCTCCCTGGACGTTTCGCACTTGGAGCAACGAGGGCAAGGACCGCTCACCCGAAAAACATTACGACTGCATGAGCCTCGCAGACATCCGTGCGCTTCCTGTCTCTGACATAGCTGCCGACAACTGCGCTCTGTTTTTGTGGGTGACGGATCCCTTACTACTAGAAGGTCTCAAGCTCATGGAAGCGTGGGGCTTCAAGTTTAAAACGATAGCCTTTGTCTGGGCCAAATTGAATAAGAGCGCACCACCTACGCTATGGACAGAAAGCGATTTCTTCACGGGCCTCGGTTACTGGACCAGGGCCAACCCGGAGCTTTGCCTCCTGGGTACGCGAGGCAAACCCAAGCGCGTATCTAAATCCGTCCGGCGTCTTGTCGTATCACCCAGGCGGGAGCATTCAAGGAAGCCTGACGAGATTGCAGAAAAGATTGATGACCTGATGGGACGTGATACATCTAAGATAGAATTATTTGCCCGAACAGCCCGGATAGGGTGGACGACATGGGGAAACGACGTTGCCAAGTTTGATTAGTTGTTCTAAAAGAGAATATCCATAGCGGTGCGCGTTATCCGGCATCCCCTGGCTCTTCGTTTGTTGACTCCTTTCGCAGAGTTTTTAACGCGCATCACCTCCCCGGAGGTGGAAGATGACCTCCCTGCGTCTTCTACCTCCGGGACTCCCTCAAATAAGTGTTCCATATGTGACTGCGACTTCGACGTTGAAGAAGAGGGCGGCATCCTTGGTTATTTTGGTGTATGCCCCGTAAGCTTCTGTCCGTGGTGTACGACATCAATTTTTGATATGGTGCAGCAGCATTGCGACTACTGCCCAAACGACGATGAAGACCCTCCCTTAATAAACTAGTTGACAACTCCTAGAATATCCCATATGTATGGGATCGGTTTAACAGGAGGATTCGTCAATGTCAGAGATTAACTTGCTGGAAGAGTTCTTTCAGAACATCCGCATGGTCAATCAGATGGGCCGGGTAGCGCGGTGCGAGAGTGCCGCTGCACGGGCCAATGACCCCGAGTTCAAGCGCATCTGGACGGAGAAGGCCGACGCCATCCGTGAGACCTATAAGACGGAGATCAACTGATGATTTCCCCCGGTTGGTACAAAGACATATTCGACGCCTTTTTTGACCGTTTCGAGGTTAAAGAAAAGGGCGAATACGGCGCAACCGACGCCCTTCTTAATAAAACCCGTGGCTTTACACTAGGCGACATGGAGCGGTTGTTCGACAACCCCACCGCCTACTGGCCCCTACCCATCACATGCCCGAGATGCAAAAATAGTTTAGATGTTGAAAATCTAAGCTGGGACACGTTTGTCTGCACGTCTTGCCACGCCGAAGTAGAGCGCGGCGACTGGATCTTGAAAGGATTTGAAAAGTGAACAGAGGATGGGAAGAAGTGCGCGACGGCTACCGTTATGAGAACGGCTATAAGGTTGTCTTGAACGGGCCAAAAGGGGGTTGGTGGGTGCCAATGACGCCCGAAGGCAACCGCATCAAGCGAGACGGGCGCGTCGTCCATTTTGGCAGCGAAACAAAAGCCAAAGCATTTGTCGAGGACATACAAAAGCAGTCTTTGCTTCTGCATTTCTTGGAGGAGCAATTCAACTCCATACTTGAAAAAATAGACCTTTTAAAGTCTTTGCGTGGCCCAGATCCTTCACAGGCTCAACATCAGGAAGAGAGAATTCGATACCTTGAAGAACAAGCTGCCGCCCTGGATGAAAAAATTTATCGGATGGAGATAGAACGATGATCGCACTCGTATTGATACCCGTCATTCTGTTTGGCGTGGACAATGCCGACTTCTTTAAACAAGCCGCCAAGGAACGCGAACAAGGCTACACTTGGCACTATACGGGCAAGCAGGCGCGTGACCCACGGTCCAAGGCCATCCCAATCCAATGCATGGACGGCGACAAGCCCTGCGGCGAACCCTTCATTCTTTGGAAGCTAAAAAAATGAGGGGCCTCTGGGAAAAGTTCGTCATGTGGGTGCGTGGATACCATCGTATCGCTCCCCGGCACACGCCAAGTATTCAACCGAAACAGAAAATTACCGCTTGGACCAGTGATGGCAAAGGTGTCGTCACGCTCCATGGTCCAGCGAAACCCGACCAGTTGGTCACATGGAAAGAAGGAGACGACGATGCCTAGTTTTACAGTACTGAGGCCTGACGGCGTGAAGGTGGACATCACCGACAACATCAAGAACGCGCTTGGCGAAGACGACGTTCGCGAAGCCCTTGTCGGTGCGTTCAAGAAGCCCGTACCAGGGTCCAGCAATGCCGCCATTCGGCGGGAGAAGAAACTGAAGGAAGCGCGGGCCAAGTGATGTTCACGCTTCTTTATCACAAGGAACCGGACCCTGACGAATACCGTCAGGGCTTCCGGCCCTTGCCCAAGAAGAATCCATACAAAAGCAGTCTCTGCTTGAAGTATGAGGAAGAATCAGAACTGCAAATCGTCAACGCACCCAAGAGCGTGGACATATACGTTTAAGGAGTCAGACTGGTGTCATACTTTCAATATAAATTTGAAGTTTACATAGACTATGAAGACGGGGAACCGGAATATGCGCCGGGGAAAGGGACCAAGAAGAGGATTCTAAAGTACATAAAAGATGCCCTTGAAGCCCACAAAGAAAACTATGATTTTGTTGAGTTTGATGAGAATTATTTAGGGTACATCCAGGTAAAGTCTGTAATCGACGACTATAAGCCTGGACCATATACTTAACATGGCTTTTGAACCAATGAATGAAATTATTAAAACACCACCGCTACCGGAAGCCGTCCGAGAGCGACTTGTGCGTGAGGCGTCAAACCATCTCAGCCGCATTGAGCCCGAGGAGAAGAGCCTACGCGCCCTGTGTCATGCCTTTCTTGCCAAACATGTGGTAAAGTGAAGTGACTTGACAACCTCTTTTGTATGGGATAGTTCTTATACAGTTAAAGGGAGAAAGTCACATGAGTAAATATATCAGCGCGGAAGACAACCACATGAAGTACGACACAGGTGGTATCGTAGTCTCTGGAACAGTATATGCAGACGGAAATCCATGCATATTAATTAATGGTTCTGAAGATGGCGCACCAGTAGCCAAAGCTACAACTAATGTTCCCCATGTGACTAATATTCCTGTTCACGAAGAAGGGGATCAAGGAGTTCTCATTAAGGATTACTCAGAGAATGAGGGCGTCCTAAAGACATTAGTAGATGCTGGCATCGTTAATCCCATAATGCCAATACGGTTAGAAGTGGGAGATGTACTCACGCACACTATGGAGATTCATTACGTGCATGTAATAGATGAGAGCATCGTGCAAGAAATCCGTGAAGCATCAGAGAAGAGGAAGGCAGCATGAATAGATATTACGTCGAAACGATGGTTAATCTTCCAGAACCAAGTGTCTCTGGAAAAGTGGCCGCGAGGGTTTACCATTACATTCACGCCTACAGCGAAGAGCAAGTCCGCGAAATGTTTAAGGAATGCAAGATATTGGAAATCTTTGATCACACCCCTTGTGACGCCGCAGAAAGTGAGCTTATCGTCAAATCCAGGCAAAAATACAATCATCTTCTCGTAGATGACGACGCCACGGAAAAATACAATTTTTACAGCGAAGAGCAAATCCGCGAATTCCACCGGCTTAGTACTTTAGATGACTGAACCTATGACATGTCCATGGTGCGGCCAGTGGACCCGACTGGAGATGGTCAGGTCGCACCTGGAATGTCCCGTGTGCCGACGTGTTGTCTACGACTGCTGCGATGGGGAGAAGGCAGATGAAGAGACTATTACTTTTGGCTGCACTACTGATTCCAAATGAAGCCCAGGCAGACCCACAAACGTGCATGGCAGAGGCTATGTATTTTGAAGCGCGTGGCGAGGGCTGGCGAGGGATGCTGGCCGTGGGCGTCGTCATCCGCAATCGCGTCGCGCACCCAGGCTACCCGTCAACCGTCTGCGGCGTCGTCCGCCAGGGCCGTCTCAGCGATGGCCGGTTGCGAAAGTGGCAATGCCAGTTTACTTTTTTCTGCGACGGCAAGCCCGAAGATCCAGAAGACCAACGTGCATGGTCCATGGCCCAGAGCCTATCTACGATTGTCATTGAAGGTCAGGTCATGCTGGTGGGCATGGAAAACGTCACGCACTACCACACAGTCAACGTCAAGCCTCTATGGGCCAAACAGTTCGCAGCTAGACGGCGCATAGGGAGCCACATTTTTTATGGACCGAAGTGAGGAATGCCAACGCTGCGGCGGAATAGAGGATTTTTTGTACCAGATAGGGGAAACGAAATATTACTATTGTTTCGGGTGCCAGATTGAGCGGCGGATTACAGAGACGCCGGAGGGCATCGAGCAACGGTTCACGGAGCAAGCGTGTCCTGTAGCAGGGACTAGTCAGCAGACCAACTGCGATGATGAGAAGTGAGGTAGCACTCATAAACAAAGGACTCACACTGGATAGTGTCGGCTACTGAAGTCGTTAGAGAGGGCGCGAGAGTACCCTAGCGAGAAAGGGATTTAGAAATCGTGTTCCTCTCACCAGCACTAAAATTCCGTTCTCGTTACGTTCTGTTCCCGATTCGTTCCGAAGTTATCCACAGAAAAGTGAAAGTTATCCACAACTTTTTTGATTTGTTAACCTTTTGTTAACCTTTATATGCGATAATTCTTATAGTTAAAGAGGGGCGAACGCCTTTCCGCTATTTTACATTTTGAATATGTTCTTTGTTTCCACGTCAACCTATGGAGGTGGCTATGCGCTGCTTTACGGTCTACGTCAACTGCCCCATCGACGGGGTTCCGTTGAGAACAAGGTCCTGGCCGGAAGACGATCCCCAGGCAGAACTGCTGGCGAGACGAGAGGCCGATTACATTCGATCTCACTCGCCGGACCTCAAACCAGAAGTGGTTGAGGAAGAGAAGTTCTGGGGGGTTAACGTCATGATGGCAAGGGCCGAGGAGAAGTTCTGGGGGCGGGCGTAAGCCCCCCCTCCCTCTTCTTGATGTGTGAACAAACCCTTTGAGTGAGCCCGTGGCCCTTTACAATAAGGAGTCAACGATGGCGAAACTCAAATTAGGTCCCGTGAACCACGGGACAGACAAAAACCGGTACTGCGGTCCATCCGTGATATCGGCAGTGACCAGCCTAACCACTGGTGAGGCTGCACGGCTTATCCGTATGCAGAGCGGTAAACGATCCGTTAAAGGAACGTCTACAATGGAGGTGAAACGAGCCCTGAAAGCTTGTAACATCGAAATGCATCACGTGCCTTCCCCAGGCCAAACGCGCTTCGGCAGACGGGACGGCATTACACTGGCACACTGGCTGCGGCTCACACACGGCACTCGCGGAAATCGCGTGTTCCTGGTCGTCGCAGGCTGGCACTGGCAATTGATCAGTGGTAACCGTTACGTGTGCGGGAGGATAGCAAGCCTGGGCATCGTGTCCGTAAAGCACGAACAGGTGAAGAGACGGGCAAGGGTGGCGGAGGTCTACGAATTGACCTCGGACCACGTTACACGGCCCTCTATAGACGTTAGCAAGCCCAAGTCTAAGTCGAACCCGATACGTTACCAGTGCAAGAAGCTCGTCAAACAACATCCGCAATTCGGTTTTAGGATTGAGTATGAGAACTACAGCGGCGAACCTGATGGAGGGTTCTGGTGGGTTCAAATGAGCGACGAGCTTGAAGACGAAGCGATACGATGGGAACACGAACTATCAGATTGTCACCATTGCTACTCTTGGGATGAAATCCTAGAAAGGCTGCAAGAGATGGTAGCCTTTGCAAAAATACACTACGAAGAAGTTTCTAAGGAAGCTGCATAAAACAACCCAGCCACGGGTTCGCTCAAAGGGTTTCAAAAGGTGTCCCGCAAATCCCTCTATAAGTGTCAAATTTATAAATTTAAAAAAATAATTTTCTCGATTCAAAAGGTGGGATTGGTGGGACACGTGGGACGGTATACATAACGTATTATATATAAAGGATTTTTTATCTTTTTTGGTGTCCCGCCAACTGTCCCGGCTGTTTTTGGGTTATGGGACGATTTTTAGTTATTTACAGTTTAAATACAGTGTCTTATTGACATTTTAACTTGGAATAACTAAAAGTGAAGAAATTTTGTTAACCTTTTGGGGTGTTTTGGTGGGACAGAGGCGGGACAACGTTGAAAACAAACAATAAATTGGCTTTAAGGCGTGAAAAGAAGATGACGCGCCGACAAGAAAAATTCGTCAAAGAATTGGTGTCAAATGACGGCCTGATAACGATGCGAGAGGCCGCTATCCGTGCAGGGTATCCGGCGGCTAGTGCTCACACCAGGGCATACGAACTGACGAACGAGAACCATTGCCCGCATGTCGTGGCCGCAATCAAACGCTATAGGTCGGAATTGGATGAAAAGTATGGTGTCGATTATAAACGCCACATAAGGGATCTTCAGATAATCCGTGATAAGGCGTTAGAAGAGGGCGCATATAGTGCTGCGGTCCAAGCGGAGTATCGGCGTGGGCAAGCGCAGGGCGACATCTATGTGAGTAAATCTGAAATTCGGCATGGAAGTATTGACCAAATGAGCCGTGATGACGTGGAGAAGGAACTTGAACGAATTCGACAATCTTATGAACCGACTCTCACAATCGAAGCCGTCGAAGTCGAAGAATCAAATGCCGACGAAGGCGCTGAATCGAGAGGCAGGGCTCTGGAAGCTCCTAAGCGACGGCCTAAGAAAAACAAAAAGAAAGATTGAAACGACGCGCCTGGAATCATGGGCAACCCCTGGCGTACCCGATGTCCTATTGTGCAATGAGGACGGTTTATTCAGTTTTGTAGAATTAAAGGTTGTAAAACGGCGGGCATCTAAGGTTGACCTATCGCCGCATCAATGCGCTTGGCTATCTCGACACGCGCATAGCAGTTCTTTTGTAGTGGTCCGGGAACCCAATTTAAATATCAACGTTTTCGCTGCCGCCGATGTTGTAGACTTACGCCTGGAAAAGTTTTCTGACTGCGAACCGATAGGGATATTCGAAAACCCGTACGACTGGGAAGGAATTTTTCGTTTGCTTTCACCTCCGGCTAGTGTATAAGAGAAATCTTATATATCAATTAGGAGTTAAAGATTATGGAAGAGATGAGAAAAATCCGGCTTCGCATAGAGCGGACTGAGACATGGGAACCGGAGTGCGAAGTTCCGGCGCATTTCACTTATGACGAGGCTCTAAGCTTCGTTATCGATGAAAGGTCAGACTCGATCTATGATGAGCAGTTGCACAAAACTACCCTCGACTGGGATTGCTCGACAACGATCATTGAGGGCTTCGATCTTGGTGCTTCAGACGTTGAAGACGAGTATGGTCCGGACGGTTATGGGGATGGCTTGTCATGAAGAGCTATTGGAATCATGACGGCGAACATGAGCGCCGGGTGGAGGTGCTTCATCGTATTATTGATGAAGTTTTCGACTTCGATAATCGCGTGATGCCGAAATCAAAAACGAAGCATTCAAAGTTAGAAAGCTTTCGCAAGGGCAAGTACGCCTACTATCGTTTCTATAATGATGGAGATTATCCCCGGACGTTTGCGCGAGACTTGCCACGTTGGCATAGTGGGATTGAGGAAAAACTGGAGGTGCTGATAAACCAGCGGATAAATGCCGCCTGGGATGAATCTGTTGCCAATGGATATATAAAGGATTCAGAACAATGAATTGGCTAACCGATTTACTAACCCGTGTCATAGAGCGCCTTGCAAACTGGGCGGAGGAGAACGACAAATGATGGGGATTAAAAACGTCCTTTTGGAGGGCGACCCTTGTGCGCCGGATGAACATGATTTGATCGCGCAAACTGCAACCGTGAAACGGCAAGAGACCATCGGCAATACGGGCTGGCGGATTCTGAGCGGTAACAATGAATATAATTACATAGCCCGTGTCGCTTATCGCTATGAAATTGAGGAGAAGGTAGATTTAGATACAGAGGAACTCCGCGAATGTTATGATCGGTTTGGGGTGATGCCAGTCAACGTGGGGGAAAGACAAGCATGACTTACTTCCAACGTAAGGTCCTAACCAGGGAACAACGAGTCGCTCTCAAAAAATTGTATGACCGCGACTGGGATAAACCGGACTCCTATCTGGAATTCCGTCGCACGGTACAACCCGGCTGGGATTGCATCATGGTTGAATGGTGCGGCATGTGGCTTGGCATTGAACCCGACGGCCACACGCATTCTTAACCGGCGTTGACTCCGCCACGGCCCGCCCTGGGGAAACCTGGGGCGGGCATTTTTTTATTTGCATATATGGGATAAATTATATATATTTATTCCAGGACATAACAAACGGAGTCAGCAAATGAAAACGGTTACAATTTACCGTGACGACATGAACAACTCGATTCACGGGAATCTATTTAATAGCCTGTTAGAAGATCTAGGAATCGAAACGCATGTCACCGTTGCGGGCAAACCAATAAACCGCGAAATTGAGTCGGTTGATATCGTCGTTATGAGTGCAACTGAATCGGAGGGTTGATCTAAAAATTCACGGCCCGCCCTGGGGAAACTGGGGCGGGTTTTTTTATTTGTGTTTATGGGATTTATCTCATATATTTATTTGAGATTATAACCAGGAGTCAGCAAATGCTTAATTGTACAGAGACCAGCCAAGCCAAGAAAACCGCCGGAATTGCCGTCGTCTATAGAGCGGGGACCGGCGAAATGTTTGGAACATGTCCGGACACGTGCGCTTTGAAACCGGAACAAACGGGAACCAAGACTATAGACCGCGATTATGAGCGGGCAGTACGGCGGGCAGTACCCCGGCGCGGCATATCTTTTCTATTCACGCATTTTAAACCGGGGACCTGGGCGGAAAAGAATCGCGACGGATTCTGCGTTTTCAATTATAGCGCGGATAAGATTCGCGACGCCGTCCAGTATGTAAAAAAGGGAGTCGCAACCGTCACCGTCGTGCCGGTGGATTTTTGGAAGGATAAGGAAAAGAAAACCGGAATCAAAATAAACGGCGCTCGATTCGTCCGTTGTCCTAACGAAACAAATAAAAACATTGGATGCGCCAGATGCGGGAACGGGACTCCGCTATGCGCCCGCCATGACCGCAATTTCGGAGTCATTTTCACGGCGCACGGCGCGGGAAAAAAGAAAGCCGGGGATATATTCCAGGCGGGCGGATGCTACGCGGGCGGAGGGAATGTAGCGATTCATTGGCGCAACCTATCCAAGCGGGAGTCGCAACCGGAAACCGATGCGGAGCACATAACAAGATTCGCCGCTGGTTTACCGCCAGGGAAAATCATGCGCCCGCATATTGCCGGGGACCTGGGCCAAGTGAATCGCCCTATGAGCCATGCCGAATTCAGCGTGTTATCCGATATGGGAATGATTTAAACCGACTCCCCATTCCCGCCGCCGACCATAACGCCCGCCAGGAATAAACCCGGCGGGCGTTTTTTTGGTTTACGATCCCAACTGCCGATTCTTGTCTTATCTCATTATATAGTATTTTCTGGGTTGCGTTTATCTGCGATTATTCTTATATATAGATAGCGGTGATTCTTTCACCGTTTTTGAAACCAGACTATAGGAGTCAACAACATGTCTAGATTGTTATACGACAGCGACCACGATACGCCAATGAGTCGCCTAGCTTTGCGGGATATCCCCGTCCCGCCGCCGATGGGGCCGCGCCATCATCCGTATTCGTTCGCGGATTTCGCGGATAATACCGTCAACGCAATAGAGCGGGCGGGATACTCTGTAACTGACGAAGAATTCGCCGTTCAAAAGGATGGAATGCGAGTCTTTGGAATATTAAAGGTCTCGAATGCGCCGAACCACGTCCCCGCTCAGAACCTGGATGGATACGCGCCGGACGTTTCCCCGGCGGTCCCGGCGCTTGCCAGTTCTGAAAACGTCCCCGCGCTCTACAAACCGAAATGGAATCTTGTAGTTGGCGTCCGGGGATCGAATGACCAGTCGGTCTCCCGGGGACTCGTTATCGGTTCGCAGGTCATGGTCTGCTCGAATCTCTGTTTCTCTGGAGACTTGGGAAAATGGAATCGCAAGCAAACGACCAACGTGGAGTCGGACATGCCGGATATCATCCGGCGGGCCGTCGATCAACTGGATCGGAAAAACGACGAACTAACCGTTAACTTCGACGCATTCAATGCGGCCAAAGTGGACCGCGATGGTGGGGACCGTATCCTAATGGATATCCTGCGCGGCGGCGGGTTCTCAGCATCCCAGTTTGAAAGGGCCGTTGATCACTGGGATAAATTACCGGCGGACCTGGAGGAACATTCCGCCAATGGCCGGACTCTTTGGTGGTTATTCAATGCTTGCACTCACGGCCTGAAACCCACTGGCCGGAATTCGAACCATAACGACAAGGCGCATCAATCCGCCATCATATACAATAAACTGGTAGCGGCGGTTGCGGCCCGCCCGCGCTTGCTAAATTAGCATCCGGCGCATTCCTTACTGGCCCGCCAGGATCGATCCTGGCGGGCCTTTTCTTTGCCCAAACCCTGGCGCGATTTTTAGTTAATCACGGCCCCAGCGCTCTGGCCCTTGAACCCTGAAACCTACGGCGCGATCCCCTGGCCCATGGGCCACGGCCCGATATAAGCGCCCGCCCAGGCTGGTCGGCTGGCCCGCGAACCGTCCGCCCAGGTCCGCCGCCGTCGATGCCCTGGCGCTCGATGCCGGTGCTCGATCCCCTGGCGCTCGATGCCGGTGCTCGATGCCGGTGCTCGATGCCGGTGCTCGATGCCGGTGCTCGATCCCCTGGCGCTCGATCCCCTGGCGCTCGATCCCCTGGCGCTCGATGCCCGCCCAGGTCCGCGCCGATCCGCCCGCCCGCCGCCGATCTCGGCCCATGGCCCATGGTCCCCGGCCAAGGGTCCTCAGGACCGAATCCGCCAACAGAATCAACGGCTTGCGCGTCGCGGCCCGCGATCCGGCCCCGCGCCCGGTGGGGCGATGGCTCTGGCCTTGTTTCGTAAAAATAATACAGTGAAAAAACATATCGCTTAACGGGGGTCGGATTTGCTAGTAATTAGGCCTGTTAAACAATGTTTCACGTGAAACAATTTTAGGATCCCCATGCTCAGAACAGAGACACCGGACGTAGAAGAACGGCGCATGAAACTCCAACTCCGCCTCGCACAGATGGACGAGGTAGACGGATGTCAGGAGGACTTCCTACGATACGTTAGAAACGTCTGGCCTGAATTTATTGCAGGCGCTCATCACAAGATGATTGCGAAAAAGTTCGAAGACATTGCTACAGGAAAAAACAAACGTCTCATCATCAACATGCCTCCTCGACATACGAAGTCGGAGTTCGCGAGCTATCTATTTCCCTCTTGGATCATTGGACGTGAACCGAAGACCAAGATCATTCAAACGACTCACACGGCAGAACTTGCAGTCAACTTCGGAAGAAAGGTTCGTAACCTGATCGACTCGCCTCAGTATCAAAATATCTTTGATAATGTTTCGTTACAGGTTGACAGTAAGGCCGCAGGTCGATGGTCCACGAACCATGGTGGGGAGTACTTTGCTGCTGGTGTTGGGGGCGCGATTACTGGACGCGGTGCCGATCTTTTAATTATTGACGATCCGCATTCGGAACAGGACGCGCTTTCAGAGACGGCGATGGAACATGCGTATGAGTGGTACACCTCGGGTCCCCGGCAGAGGCTTCAGCCAGGAGGGGCTATTGTCGTTGTTATGACCCGGTGGTCTTTGAAGGATCTTACGGCAAAGGTTTTGAAGGCGCAGGGTTATGATGAACATGCGGACAAGTGGGAGGTTGTAGAGTTTCCTGCGATCATGCCTTCGGGCAAAGCTTGTTGGCCTGAGTTTTGGAAGAAGGAAGAACTGGAAGGGGTCCGCGCTTCACTGTCCGTTCCCAAGTGGAATGCTCAGTGGCAGCAGAATCCAACTTCGGAAGACGGCGCGATACTGAAGCGCGAGTGGTGGAACATTTGGGAAGAGGACGAGGTTCCGCAATTGGAGTATGTCATACAGAGTTATGACACGGCTTTCAGTAAGAAGGAGACTTCCGACTTTTCTGCAATAACGACGTGGGGTGTTTTTCATCCGAAGGAAGAGGGTCCTCCTAACCTGATACTTTTGGATGCGAAGAAGGGGCGTTGGGACTTTCCGGAATTGAAGAGCGAGGCTCTGGAGCTTTATAGGTACTGGGACCCCGAGACGGTAATCATTGAGGCGAAGGCGTCTGGAATGCCGCTGACACAGGAATTGCGTCAGTTAGGTATACCTGTTGTAAACTTTACACCGAGTAAGGGAAACGATAAGGTAAGTCGGGTTCATTCTGTTTCGCCTCTTTTTGAGAGCGGGATGATATGGGCTCCAGACGAACGTTGGGCGGACGAGGTCATGGATGAATGTGCCGCATTTCCTTTTGGTGAGCATGACGACCTTGTCGATAGCACCACGCAAGCCTTGATGCGTTATCGCCAGGGTAACTTTGTACAACTTCCGAGTGACGACTGGATAGACTCTGAGCCTTCCGTTCGTCTTCGTAGTTACTATGGGTAGGGTTTTACATGATAAGTGACGACGCTCTTGGTGGTACAGCGGGGGATGCTTCGGGTCCCGGTGAACCTGGGACAGGTCCTGGTGATGACGAGTACGGATTTACTAACCCTTATGCGCGTTCTGGTGTAGAGCCTTCTCCTGGGACAAAGATGCTTGAAGCCCAAATAGAGAAGCGATCCTCCCAACCGCCTGGAATCTACCACGGCGACATAGATCCAAAAGACCGGCAAGCATATGCTAGACAGTACCAAGACCTCCGAGGAATCGCGAAGGATATTCGCGATTTTGAAGCGGGTGACAGGTTTTTTAATCCCGAAGCAAGTTTCTGGGACTATGTAACGGCTCCTGTTGAGACTTTTATTAGTCTCGGTAGCAGGGCGTTGTCGGGCGGAATTATTAGTTTGGATCCCGAATTTACAGGTAGGGACCTTACGGGTTACAAGGGTCAGACGGATTTTAGTCATGCGTCATCCGGGATCTACGGCCCTCAAAGCGCGGGAACTATGCAAGTTGACATAGGACCGCCTACATCGAGTCTTGGATTAATGGGTGTCGCTGTTCCGGACCTTGGCACCGTCTCCATGGACAAGACGGGTGTGGTGACAGGTTTTCATTCTACTTTTGGCCCGCAGGGTATGATAGGTAAACCCACAACGGACGCTATAAAGGGTGCGTCTTCTTATTATGCGGGCGGTGGTCTGGCTTCCCTGCCTCAAATTTCGCATAGCGGCTTATATAGAGCCATGGGCCGTGGCTAAGAAACCGGTAATCCCGAAGGTGTATGTTCCGAAGAAGAAGCGGAACCCCTTCGCGGTGGGCTTTTGGATCGTCGTTGCGATTATTGTAGCATCTCTTTTTATAGCTTCCTGTAGGCTGCGGTTTCCTCTTGAGACGGGGATCTAGCTGTGGCGGACAAACCTCCTGTCTTTAAAGACCCTGTAAAATTAAACATACCCACGGCTGATGAGGTAAGCAAAGGAGCTTTGGTTCCTCAAAAGGGAAGCGGTTTAAAATCGTTATTAAGAAAAGCTCATCCTCTTCTCCGAGCTATAGATACTATCAGTGTATTAAAAGAGTTAGTGGATCCTCAGAGTTCGTATGTATCAGGCACATTAGAAACAGGTAAGAAAGGCATAGCATCTTTACCAGAAGTTATTCATTTACCTCATCTTGAGCATTTTGGTGGTGCTTTACCTCCTGAACAAATGCCTCCTATACCTGATCCTAACTGGAAAAAGCCTTCAATAGAGGAAGTAGTAAAAAATAAATTAAAAAATCCCCGTGCAAGTCTAGCACGGCTTGCAGAACAATATGCGCCAGAAAAAATACGGTATCTTCCTTTTAGTAAGGGGGAAGAACCAAAAGACACTCCTTATAAGAAATACGGTTCTCCCTATCTTAGTGAGGTGGATGATACACATCTTTTAGAAACTGTGCTTGGTCCTACAAAAGCGGGGGAGAAGGGGTATCTTGACCAAACTTTAGGAAAGGTTCGTACCGAAGAACAAATAGATAAAGCTCTTTCTAAAATAAAAACAGAAAGATACCCTCATCCTTTTAAAAGAGATCAACTTGTATCTTATGATAAGTTGGTTGAACTTTCAAAAGAAGCAGAAGATACAGACATAGGACAAACTGCTTTTCTACAGGAGCATATAGGACATCATCTAGGCCGTCAGATAGATTTAACTGATAGGATGATTCCTTCTTCTAAAGTAGTACCAAATATAGGTAGAGATGGTAAGTCATCTCTTTTTATAAATGTATTACCTCAACGATTATTACGAGAAACACAAAGAATACAACAGAAGAATCCTGACCTATACGGTAAGTATAATCCTGAAACGAAAGAAACTGAAGATCCTATGCAGGGATTTCGTTACCTACGAAATAAAAAAACAGGAGATGTTTTTGCCGCAGATTCATATGAATTTATTCATGGTGAGATAGCTAAAGAAATTGCTCAACTACCAGAAATTATAGAACTGTACGGAGAAGATACTGCTGCAACGGCACGAAATATAATGGAAGATGTAATTAGTGGGGAAGGAGATTGGGAAAGTGGAGGTTTATTAAAACGGGATAATCGTAATCCTTACAGCGAGAGAGAAGGCAGACGATTATATACAATAGAGGCATTTCCTGGGAGTACGGATACCCCTAAAAAAGATTTTAAATGGGCCGAAGGCGGTTTTGTAGAGAAACCCACTGGACAATCAAACCAAGAAGAATTTTATATTACGGAAGACGATCCACGGCCCACGGACCCTTCTGTTTTAGAAAAAGGCCTTATGGCTGCGGACATTGGTTCGCGGGTCGCGGACGAACTACGGTCTTTAAAGCAACCTCCTGGTCAACAACTTGTACCGAAAGAGAAGCCTTCCGCGAAGGCGCAGATGTTCCGTGGCATTGGGAGCCTGATGCGTGGGCGGATAAGCCCGATTGTCACTGCGGCGCAGCTTTTCTGGAATGAGATACCGGAATCCGTCAAAGACGACGCGGGGGCTATGGTCGATTGGTTGCGTGAAAACAAGATGCAGGACTTGGTTGGTTTGGAGAAATCGGGTCTTGAGTACTTCAAGCAGGCTTTGATGCCCACGGCCCAAGAACCAAAAGGGATTATGTCACTTCCTCCCATGCTACAGAGTGGAGAATACGCTTCGGAGACACTAGGCGACAGAGTTAGAGTACGTCATGGCACTCCTTCTCCCAAAATTGAGGGCGAAAGGTTTGATATAGGTGAGTTTAGTTTGAAAGAGAAACCTACTGGTCAGGGTGCCGCAATGAAAGGTTCGGGGCTGTATTCTGCACAGGCACTGGGCGTTGCCGAAGATTATTTCGACAATGAACCCAAAGGGCGCGTTCTTCTCAACAATAAGCTTCTGCCGAAGTCTCACGACATCCCGACTATGACAGAACTGACAAATGAAAAAGTTATGAGTTCGCAGCGGGAGAAAGCAGAGAAATTTGCCAAGGACTTTGGCGTGGACGTGGAAGACGTAAATATCCTTGCGGGTATCGTGGAACGGCTTGAAGGAGAAAAAGGGTCTTATGGGGA